>MDSW01039729.1_pt1 | contig 53494 bp, 54 predicted proteins | sample 811171 | NCBI WGS metagenome assembly MDSW01 (sample SAMN05326641, study PRJNA326480) | marine metagenome | isolation source: seawater | place: Atlantic Ocean: North West | collected 2012
AGTAGGTCTAACAGATAAAAAAGATCAACATCCATCAAGATTATCTGGAGGACAACAACAACGAGTAGCAATTGCAAGAGCTTTAGCTATGAGACCAAAAGTAATGCTTTTAGATGAAATAACTTCAGCTTTAGACCCAGAGGTTGTTGGAGAAGTATTAAATGTTATTAGGTCTTTAAACAAAGAACATAATTTAACAATGATAATGGTAACACATCAAATGGGATTTGCTCGAGAAATATCAGATCGTGTTTGTTTTTTTAATGAAGGAAAAATTTTTGAACAAGGACCCCCAGAACAATTATTTGGAGATCCAAAAAATGAAAGAACTAAACAGTTTTTACACGCAGTTTTAGATGCTAATTAATTAATTTTCTGTTGAGTTATCTACTTCAAAATTTTTTAATTTAGAAAACAAATCCTCACTTAATTCCTGATATTTTTGTTCTTTAATAATTTTTTGCTCCTCTTCAATTTTTTTTAATCTTTCATCTTTTATTCTTTCTTTTCTTTCTATAATTTTTTGCTGGGCATCAAATCTTTCTTCCCACTCCTTTAGTTTTTGAGCTTCCTCTTCTTGTTTTAATTTCTGTTTTAATTCCAATTCTCTTTCTTCTTTAAGTTTTTTCTTTTCCTCTCTTGATTTTATTTTAACTTGCTCTTCCTCTCTTACTTGTAGATCAATCTCTCTTCTAAATTGTTCTTCATCTTTTAATTTTAATTTTTTCTCTTTCTTTTTTAAAATTTCTTCTTTTAATTTTATTTCATGGTCTTTTTGTTTTAAATTCTCATTAAAAATATCTATATCTTTTTGTTTTAATTCTAATTCTTTTATCTTTAAGTTTATTTCTTTATCCTTTAGTTTGTATTGTTTTTCACTAAATTCTAAAATTTTTTCCTTTTCTATCAATTGTGACAACTTTTGTTTGTATTCTTTTTCTTTGTTTTCAATTTCTTGATAGTATTTACTTTGAATTTTATTTGTTTTTTTTTGTTCTTTATCTAAAACTTTAAGTCTTTCGAATTCTTTTTTTAAAAATTCTTGTTTTAACTTAATGTCTTTTTTAATTTTATTTTTTTGGTTATTTTTTAGTTCATTTAAGACTTTATTAAATATTCCAACATTTTGTTTTTTCTTATTAAAAATTTTTTTTTTCATATTTTTAAAAAATTATTTAAACAAAAATTTATTTATGAAACAAGTTTTAGAGAAGGAATATCAACCTAAGGTTGATTTAATTTCTGAACTTTTAGGTGTATCAGGGTCTAATTGGATACCCACTGGTGTAATATTTCTAGGTAAAACTGTGAATGTATTATCAGGATTTTCTTCAATAGCTCTTCTTTTCATTCTGTATATTCCAAATATTACAATTGAAATTTGAAATATAAAAAGAAACACAAATAGCCCATTCGGCCCTAGGTTTTTCATAAATATTGAACACAAAAAAGGGGCAAACATAGCACTCATACCAAAAATAATTTGTAAACCTGCACCAGCAGATACAAATTTTTCTTTTGGTAAAAAATCATTTACATAAGCTAGGTTTAAAGAAAACAAAGGTAAGCACATACCCGCATAAAGGCTTATGAAAATATAAAATAGCATTCTATGATTTGTAATATGTTGAACTATAGTTTTCCAATCAGAGGATAAATTGATAAAATCAGGAGAAGTGCTTACAGAAAAAAAACATAGAATAGTTAATATTGCACCTAATAGCGAGGTAATGATTATGATTAATCTTCTGTCAAATTTATCTGATAAATATCCAATAGGCCATTGAAAAACTGCTCCAGCAATTGTAATTAAAAATAAATATAATGAAATTTCTAAAATTGAAAAATTCATTAACGCACCATAAACGGAGCCTAATGTAAAAATTACAGGATGTATAAAGCCTGTGCAAAACATACTGAAAGTTCCTAGGGGAGAAATATTGTATAATTCTTTTATTTTTATTGTTGAAATTTTTTTAAACGTAGGTGGCTTTCTTTTAGTAAGCAAAATAGGTATTAGTGCAACTGATAATAACAAAGAAACTAAAATAAAAGGCTCATAGTCTTTTGGATTATCAAAATTTAATAATAAAGTTCCTAAACCAATACCAAAAAAAGTAATTATCATATAAATCGATAATACTTTCCCTCTGGTTCTATTAGTAGCTCTGTCATTTAGCCAACTCTCTACCACTACAAAAATACTCAACATGCTAAATCCAGTTAAAAATCGTCCAATAATCCAAACGTATGGGTTTACAATAATTGCATGCAATAAAATACTTAAAGAGGCTATTGATGCAAAAGCTGCAAACACTCTAATATGTCCTACTTTTCCAACTAAATTAGGAACTATATTCGCCCCAGCAAAGTATCCTATAAAATAACCAGACATTAGAGCTCCTGTAGCTATTATATTAAAGTTTTCTATTACCGCTCTCACTCCTAATAAATTACCTTGTAGACCATGGGCAACTACCATTAATGAATAACCTAAGAATAAGGCCCAAGAATTTTTAATAAGTTTGAACATTTAGCCTGAGTATTCTTTTCATGTGAAAAAGCAAGTAATTAATTTTCTATTATGTTTTTTTTAAGGCCAAAAAAGAATGAATTGCTATGGTAACTATTATTATAATACCACCAATAATAGTTTCGATACTTGGTTGCTCTTTTACAACAAACCAAACCCAAATTGGACCTAAAATAACCTCTAAAAGAAAAAAGAGGTTTACCTCTGCAGCAGTTATAAATCGGGGAGCAATTGTAACAAGCACAAATGGTAAAGCTACACACATAATACACATTAAGGGAATAATAATTATGTCGTTATTAATTAAAGAAAATTCTTTAACGAAAAAAAACGCAAATAAAGCAGTTCCTAATTTTCCAATAACTGCTGCTGGAACAAGATCAGTTTTTTTTGCATACCTTGCTAAATTAGCATTTATAGCTAAACCTAAAGCAGTCACAAAACCAAAAATATCACCAACTATATTTCCTAACTGAACAGAATCATAAAATATGTATGCAACTGAAAAGAATGTTATAAAAATTGCAACCCAGGTATTTTTATCTGGAGTTTCTCTAAGAAATAATCCGCTTAAGACCGCAGACAACATAGGAGCCATTGCAACCATAATCAGTGTATTAGCTACATTTGTATTTTGAATAGAAATAATAAAAGTAATATTGCAAATCGAGAAACTTATTGCATAAAATATACCAGTATTACCAATTTTAAATAAAGCATTAAAAAAATCTTTTTTATAAAAAACTATCAGACCCAATAAAACTGCAAAAAAAGGTATTAAACCTCTATAAAATAGCATACCCCAAGTTTCTATTTCAGAAAGTCTTATCAATAAAGAATCAGGAGTAATAAAAATAACACCTGTAAAAGCCAGCAGAGAGCCTTTTTTTTGGTTGTTTAAATTATTAAAATTCATAGATTTTGTTTATATGATTATTAAGTTCCTCAAGATTTTTTAATTTATCAGAACAAGTTTTATTTCTACAAAAAATAAAATAATTTTCTTCAGACTTCTTGTAGATAATTGAAATTTTTTCGTAAAAATTTCCAAATATTAATTTGTTAAATTTATCAACATCTTCGACTTTGCCATAAATTGTTAAAGAAATATTCTCTTCGCATATATCCAAAACTTTAATGAAACTAAACATTTGGGAAAAATTATAACTTAAATAGTTGTTGATAGTATTGCTTAATAAACCTAATTTATTATCCCAATTATTATCAACAGTTATATTTTTTAGTTTATTACAAATAAATAAATATACACTATTTCCATTTGGGATATTATTATCATTAATATCAATAGGGTTTACGAATAAATCATTTTTTTTAATTATATTTTTTTGAAGTAATTTAGTTTCTGAATTATAAAATAAATCCCAAGTAATGTTCATTAATTTAATGCATTTTTCTAGGGAGTCTGTATCGCTATTTAATTCATATAATGTAATTAGTAATAAACAATAATATGTGTAATCATCTAGGAAAACATCAATTTCCTCATCATTTTTGGAATAACAATGAAAAATCTTTTTCTCCAGTTTTTTGTTGATTATGTTAATAGAATTTATAGTTTTGTTATATAATTCTCTATCTTTTAAAATTATAGAAGAAAACAGATTTGTATAAAACCAATAACAATTTAAATCTGTTTGAACTTTATCATCAAAAAAAGGTTTTTTTCTTTTTTTTCTTTCATTTAACAATTTATTTTTCATATCTTTTATTTTTTTAATTTCTAAGTGATTTAATTCTACTGATGTATTTTCTACTAAAATATTTGATCCTTCAAAGTTGCCAATTTCTGAAATATTAAATTTTTTTTTAAATAAATCTAATTCGTTTCCAAATAAATTCTTTAATTCGTCAAACTTCCATACATAATACTTACCTTCAACTCCATCACTATCAGCATCAAAAGCTGAACCAATTAAATTGTTTTCTGAGGCAAATTCATCATTAATAAATTTTAACGTTTGAATTAATTTTGATTTAAGGTAATCAGATTTTTTTGTGGTTAAATAGTTATTTAAAATATTTACAAATAAAATATTATCATAAAGCATTTTTTCAAAATGCGGAATAATCCATTTTTCATCTACACTATATCTTGAGAGGCCGCCCTCCAAATGATCATAAATTCCTCTTGACGAAACACTAAACAGTAAATTTTCTACTGCATTTAAAAATTCTATATTTTTATTTTTTTTATAAAAATACAAAACAGTATCAAATATATAAAATTGAGGAAATTTAGGTGCTCCATTGAAGCCTCCATTTTCATTATCAAAATATTGGAGTATTTTTTTAACAAAAGGTAACATATCTTGTTTTAATGTTGCATCTTTCCTATTAATATCTTTAAAAACCTCTTTTAGTTGGTAAACTTGATTAATTATTTTATCTCTATTCTCGCTATAGACTTTAGCTACATTTTCTAAGACTTGAGTGAAACTTGGTCTACCTTGCATTTCTTTTGGAGAAAAATATGTGCCCCCCGTAAATGGAACTGCATTTTCGTCAAGAAACATTGATAAAGGCCACCCACCTTGAGCTCCAGTTAGAATTCCTAAACTTTTTTGGAAAATACTATCAAGATCAGGTCTTTCTTCTCTATCAACCTTAATATTAATAAATTTTTCGTTCATAATTTTTGCAGTATTTGTATCTTCAAAACTTTCATGAGCCATGACATGACACCAATGACAACTTGCATACCCTACACTTAAAAAAATTGGTTTTTTTTCAATTTTTGCTTTTATTAAAGATTTTTTATTCCATGGAAGCCAATCCACAGGATTGTTTTCATGTTGTTTTAAATATGGACTTTTTTCGTTTTTTAAAGAATTTGACAAATTTCATTCCTAATTAATAGTGACTATAGGGTTTTCTTGAAAAAATTTTCTTAACCATTGGTTTAAAGTGTTCTAAAGGATAAGATTTATAATTCGGATCAAAAGAATTTTGATCGTATTTTTCGCAAAAATCTATTGTTGCTTGATAATATTCATGGTTTTTATATTTATCTCTCATATTTCTGTCTCCACCTAAATGATGCGCATAATAGTAAGCTTGAAATTCTCCATGTTTTTCTATTATCCAATGAGTTTTTTTGGACACATATGGTTTTATTATTGCAGCTGCATACTCAGAATGGTTCATTGGCGCCAACTCGTCTCCTAAATCATGAAGTAATGTAGCAACAATCATTTCTTCACTTTCATTGTTTTTCAAAGCTCTAGTTGCACTTTGTAAAGAATGCTCCAATCGTGATACTTGGTAGCCTTCAAGAGTTTCTGTGAGTCCAGCCATAAATTTTAAAATTCTATCTGCAGTTTTGTTTGCAAAATCTTTTTCATGTTTATCCAAAAATAAGTAATCTTGCTTAGTTCCATTTTTCATTTCTGTAAAACTTACTTTTTTCATATTTAATTATTTGAAGCAGTGCTTAATAAAGATAGTTGAGTAACTTTATCTCCACCTAAATCATCAATTATTTTTATAGGGTAATCACCTGTAAAATAATGATCTGTTAGTTGTGGATATTCATCATTTCTTTTTTCAAAACCCATAGCTTTATATATACCATCTAACGATAAAAATTTAAGCGATTTTGCATTTATAAATTCACATATTTCCTCAACAGATTTATTAGCAGCCAGAAGCTCTTTTTTTGAAGGCATATCAATACCATAAAAATCTGGGTATTTAATTTCTGGACTAGCTATCCTCATATGTACTTCTTTTGCACCCGCATCATAAAGCATTTTAACAATCTTATGTGAAGTAGTTCCTCTAACTAATGAGTCATCAACTAAAATTATTTTTTTGTTTTCAATTGATGTCTTATTTGGATTTAATTTTAATTTTACACCTAAACTCCTTATTTGCTGAGCAGGTTCAATAAAAGTTCTTCCAACATAATGATTTCTTATTAGCCCCAAATCGAAATTAATATTTTTTTTTTCACTATAACCAATTGCAGCAGCATTTCCTGAGTCTGGCACGGGTACTACTAAATCAGCATCTAAATTATCTTCAAGAGCTAATTGACTACCAAATTTTTTTCTATATTCATACGCTGATCGCCCATTAAGCAAACTATCTGGCCTTGAAAAATATATATACTCAAATAAACAGGGTCTCATTTTCTTTTTTGGAAATGGTTTTACAGAATTTAATTTATTATTTTCTATAAAAACAATTTCACCATTTTCAACCTCTCTTACAAATTTTGCTCCTATTATATCTAGAGCACATGTTTCGGATGCAAGAACAAATGAACTTTTTAATTTACCGATTACCAAAGGTCTTATACCAAACGGATCTCTAACTCCTATAAGAGTATTTTGAGTTAACATTACTAATGCATATCCACCTTGAATTTGAAAAATTGCATCAATGATTTTATCTATAGTCTTTCTTCTTTTTGATTTGGCAATTAATTGAACTATAACCTCGGTATCTGAAGTAGTATAAAAAATAGCGCCATCTTTTACTAATTTGTTTCTAAGATTTATAGCATTTGTTAAATTTCCATTATGAGAAACTCCAATACCACCAGCATTTGTATCAGCAAAAAAAGGCTGGATATTTCGCAGAGTAGTTCCGCCAGTTGTACTATATCTATTATGCCCTATAGCAGATTTACCAGGGAGTTTTTTTAGAACTTTTTCTTTATTAAAATTATCTCCAACTAAACCATATCTTTTCTCAGAGTGATATTCTTTTCCATCAAAAGATACTATTCCGCACCCCTCCTGGCCTCTATGTTGAAGTGCGTGCAGCCCAAGAGCGGTTAAAGTAGATGCATCAGAAACATTTGATATTCCAAAAACTCCACACTCCTCATTTAGCTTGTGTTTATAAATCTTGAACTTGTTCTTTAGCTTTTTCATACTCTTTTTGATCAGGGAATCCTTTTATAAGATAGTTACTACCTTTTTCAACCCACGTATACGAGAAAGCTTTATCTAAATCAATTGGCCATTTTTGATTATTATAAACTATATCTATAGTTGTATAAATACAAACAACTATAATATAAGATTTTACGAATCCAAAAAAAAATCCAAAAACCCTGTCTAAAGACCCAAGCCCAGTAAATGTAACCGCTCTACTTACACTCTTGTTGATTATTAAAATAATAAATAATACTAAAATAAATAAAATTATACCCAAAACTATATCTAAAATATATTCATTATCTAAAATACCTTCCGTATATGGTTTAGCTTTTGGAAATAAATATAAAGTTATTACATATGCCAAAATCCACTTAGAAGCTGACAAAATACTTAAAACAAAACCTTTTTTAGTACATTGCAAAACAAAGTATATATTTAATAATAAATATAAAAGATCAAATGTTGAGATTTTATCAAATATATTTGATAAATTATCCATAAGTATCTAAATCTGTAGGTTTAAAGATCATTAATAATGATGGCAAAATAGTTAGAACGGATATCATTGCAAATAACATTGCTAAACCAGTAAAAAAACCAAAATAAATTGTTGGTATGAAATTTGAAAATATTAGTATTGAAAATCCAAATACTATGGTAATGGATGTGTTTAAAATTGCAACGCCAACAGTCGAGTGACATTGTTCGATGGTTTTTCTGAAATTTTTAATTTTTTTGTATTCTTCTTTAAATCTGTAAATATAGTGAATACTATTATCCACAGCAATTCCGATAGTTATTGCAGCAATAGTTATCGTCATCATGTCTAATGGAATATTAAGTATGCCAATTATTCCTAAAATAAAAATCGCTGCTAGAAAGTTGGGTATCACCCCGATGGTTGCAAGTTTAATATTTTTAAATAAAAGCAAAAACATAAAAAATATTCCAACCATTACAAATCCCAAAGTAAGAATTTGAGATTTAAATAGGCTTTGTAATAAATTATTAAATAAAATTAATACTCCAGCTAATTTAAACTCTTCTTTTTTAAAACCAAGCTTTTCTACTAAGTCTACATTAATTTGTTTTATTAATTTGTTCCTTTCAAGATCTTTCTGAGAGTCCTTTATTCTAAGATTTATTCTAGCTTCAGATTTTTCAATTGATATATATGGATCAACAATTTCTTTTTTAATTGAATCAGGTATTTTTGAATAAAGAACGCCCATTTCTAGTGATTCCAAAGGCTTATTATTGTTAAGTTTAGTTGCCACTTCTACAATTGATGAAAATGATAAAACTTTACCTACAGCAGGTATTTGTTCTAAATATTTATGAATTTTGTCTATTTTATCAATTTTATCTTTTGTGAACCAGTATTTTTCATTATCTCCATCTTCTAAATCTCCCCAGTCATCATCATCATCATCTGATTTATAATCTAGATCTTTTTTTGGAAATTTAACAATAATATCAAGTGGAGTAGTTCCGCCGAGCTTTGCATCAATTAATTTCATGCCTTTGTATATTTCAGTATTTTTTTTAAAATAATTAATAAAACTATTTTCTACTTGTAATTTACTTATCCCATAAATACTTAATAAAAAAATAAATCCAGATGTTACCAATATTAAAGATTGATTGTTAATAGATATATTACTTAAAAAATTAGTTATTTTTGATTTTCTATTTTCTTGAAGTGAGATTTTTTTATCATCAAAAAAATTCAATAAAGTTGGCAGCAATGTAAATGTTACAATAAATGATGAAATCAATCCTAGTGTCATCATCCATCCAAAATCAATAATAGGTTTAATGTCACTAAATATTAAAGATAAAAAAGCACAGATTGTTGTTAAAACTGTATAAACTATAGGCCAAACCATTTTACCAGTAGTTAAAATTATTAATTTATTTTTTTTAATTTCTGGATTATTTTTTTTTAATTGTAAATATCTTGTGCTCATGTGAATGTTCATAGCCATAGTTAAAATTAGCATTAAAGAAATAAAATTAGATGAGATAACAGTTACTTTCCATCCTAAAAAACCAAGCAAGCCAATCATTACCAGAACAGATATTAAGCAACTTGATATAGGAATTAGAATCCAAATAAATTTTCTAAAAATAAACCACAATGTAGCAATTATAAAAAATAACACACCAATTCCAAATATAAGTATATCGCTTTTAATAAAAGACATCATGTCATCGGCTATCATTGGAATACCACCTAAATGAATGTCACTAATATTTTTATAATTATCAATTACTTCTCTTATCTCTAAAATATTTTGATGATTTTTTCTTTTAATCTCATCTCTGTATTTTTCCCTTTCATTTTTATTTTGAAAGTCGTTTAAATTTTTTTGATCTTTCTTAAGATAAACAATTATTCCAGTTGTTTTTCCATCTTCGCTAATAACAAAATTTCGGTAAACTGGACTATTTAAAATTTCTTTAAATCCTTCTTCTCGATCTACTCCCTCACTTTTAAGTGTGCTGAAATTTTGTAATTTTTCATTAAGAGTCTCATCTTTAATATTTAATAAAGGAATATCTAAGATTGTTATTACATTATGTACCCAGTTCAAACTTTGTATTTTGTATTTCAAACTTAACAAGTTATTAATTGAATTGTCTGAGGTTATTTCTTCATTTGGCGTGTAAGTAAGAACCAGAAATTCTTTTGCTCCATACGTTTTATTAACCTCATTAAAATATTTTAAATCTGGATCCCCCTCTATCAAAAGTGTTTCAGATGATGCATCTAATCTAAAATTTTTTGAGTAAAACAAAGAAGTTAAAGAAATTAATAAAATAAAGAAAAAAACTATTTTTGGTTTTTCAATTACATATTTTTGGTAAAAAATACCTAGCATTACAATTGATTTATATAATTTTTATTAGCTGTTTTGAAGATCTTTAAATTTCGTAAACATTGACTCGAATTCAAGCATAACATTGCCTGTGGGGCCATGTCTTTGTTTACCAATGATTATTTCAGCTAAATGGGAAATATCATTCATTTTTGCTTGCCATTCAGCATGTTCAACTGTTGCAGGTCTAGGCTCTTTTCCCTGAAGGTAATAAGCCTCTCTATAAACAAACATTACTACATCAGCATCTTGTTCAATAGAACCCGATTCTCTTAAGTCAGACAATTGAGGTTTTTTTTCATCTCTTTGTTCAACAGCTCTGGATAATTGTGATAAGGCCAATACTGGAACCGACAATTCTTTTGCAAGAGCTTTTAAACCTTGGGTAATCTGAGATATTTCTTGAACTCTTCCTTCTCGATAATTTGAAGCACTCATTAACTGAATATAATCTACAACAACCATATCCAACCCATAAAGTCTTTTTATTCTTCTTGCTCTATTACTTAATGCAGCGATACTAATTGCAGGTGTTTCATCAATGTAAAGTGGAAGGTCAGCAATATTTTTTGAAGTTTCTAAAAATTTATCAAATTGTTCATCAGATATTTTTCCTCTTCTAATATCGTTTGATTTCACTCTAGATTGTTCAGCTAATATTCTAGTTGATAATTGTTCAGATGACATTTCTAGTGAAAAAAAGGCTATCGTTGATTTTCTTGCATCATCTTGTATTTTTTTTGCAGCATTAAAAGCAATATTTGTTGCTAAAGCAGTTTTACCCATTGAAGGCCTTCCAGCAATAATAACTAAATCAGACTTATGTAAGCCGCCAAGCCTGTCATCTAAATCAGTAAGTCCTGACGGTACACCCACAATACCCTCATCATTTTTATAAGCATTAGTTGCCATTTCAATTGTGAAGCTCATAGCTTTATCAAACTTTACCAACGATGAGCTAAATGAACCTTTTTCAGCTAAATCAAAAAGGGCTTTTTCAGAACTTTCAATTATTGTTTGGCCATTTTGTTCAAGGTCATTTAATTTTGCTTTATCAATTGTTTCTTCTGAAATTTTTATTAGTTCTCTTTTTACATACAAATCATAAATTAATTTTGAATATTCGACTGCTTGTCTTGTTGAACCAGAAAACTTTGTAATTTTTATTAAATATTCAGGAACATTTATTTCATCTTTTTCATTTTCAAAATAATTTTTAAGGGTAATTGGATTTGCTAACATTCCACTAAAAATAAGTTTTTCAATAGCTCTAAAAATTTTTTCATGCATCGGGTCATAAAAATGTTCACTTTTTAAAATCCGATTTATTTCGTCAAAAATCTCATTTTGAATAAGAATTGAGCCTATTACAGATTGTTCAGCCTCAATATTGTTAGGTAGCTCGTTTATCTCATTTCTTACGAGATTAAATTTATTTTCCATTATTAATAAAATTAAAAAAAAAAGAGATAATAAACAAGAACAATTATTATCTGGGGAAAAAGTTGTATAAATTTACTTAGATGTTTCTTGACTTATAACTTTAATTTTTATTAAGGATTGTATTTCAGAATGTAAATTAATATTTACCTCAAATATACCCAGTGTTTTAATTTCTTTGATAGGTTGTATTTGTGATGGATTTATTTCCAATTTTTCTTTTTCAAATAAAATTTTAGATATTTCTGTCGGTTTTACAGAACCATAAAGTTCCTTATTTTCAGTGCTTAGTTTTGAAATTTCGTATTGTTTATTTAGTAAAATTTCACTGATTTTTTTTGCTTCTTTCCTTTTTTCTTGGTCCTTCTTACCTAAATCTTGTTTAATTTTTTCTACTTCTTTAATATTTTCTTTTGAAGCGAACAAAGCTTTTTTCTTTGATATTAAAAAATTTCTTGCAAAGCCTCTTTTAACATCAATTACATCACCAATAGATCCAACTTTTCTTACGTTTTCTAATAAAATAACTTTCATTATATCAAAGCTAAATTTCTTGCCCTTTTTATTGATAGAGATAATTCTCTCTGTTTTTTTAAGCTAACCGAAGTAATTCTTGAAGATAGAATTTTTCCATTCTCAGAAACATATCTTTTTAACAATTTAATATTTTTATAATCTATCTTAGGAGCGCCCTTTACTGAAAGAGGACATTTTTTTTTAAATTTAAACTTATCATCCTGGAAAACACTTAGTTTAGCAAAGTTATTTTGGGATCCTTTTTTTTTATTATTTCTTTTTTTCATATTCTTTGTCTTTTTCCTTATCGAAATAATTTGTTTCTAAATCTAATTTTTTCACTCTAACTGTCAAAAACCTTAATAAATTTTTATCTATTTTTTCGTTTCTTTCTAGCTCATTGACAGTTTTGCCAGTACCCTCAATTTTAAAATGAATATAATTTCCTTTTTTATTTTTTTTGATTAAATAAGATAGATTTAGCAAACCCCAGTTTTCAGTTTTAACAATATTTCCATCGAATTTTTCTACAATTTTCTCATATTTATCTTGTATTTGCTTTAATTGGCTTGGACTCACGTCTTGCCTTGCGATTATAGTATGTTCGTAAAAGTTCATAAATTATTCTTTTAAAAATGAGAGGATATACTATTATAAAAATTTAAATACAACACAAAAAACACAAAGTTTAATAAATATTTTCTATGTTTTCTGTAATATTTCCAGGCCAAGGCTCCCAATCTGTAGGAATGACTAAAGATTTTTATGAAAATTTCAATTTTGTAAGGGAGCTTTTTAATAAAGCAGACGATATACTTTCATTTAAGATAAGTAAACACATTTTGGAAGGTCCACAAGAAGTTTTAAACAATACAGAAATAACTCAACCTGCTATTTTTTTGTCAAGTTTTTGTATTTATGAAACATTAAAAAGAGAGAATTTAATTAATTTTTCAAAAGCAAAATATTTCGCTGGGCATTCATTAGGTGAATATTCAGCGTTAGCGGCATGTTCTGCGATAAGTTTTGATTCAACCATCAGACTATTAAAACTTAGAGGACAGGCTATGCAGTCAGCAGTGCCAGAAGGAATTGGAGGAATGGTTGCTGTTTTAGGATCTGAAATTAAAATAATAGAGGAAATTTTAAATGAAAATAAAAATAATTATGAATGTTTTGTAGCAAATGATAATTCAAATGGACAATTAGTTATAAGTGGTAAAAATAAAGATTTAGAATTATTTATTAAAGATTTAAAAAATAAATCAATTAAGAATGTTAAACTACCTGTAAGCGCACCATTTCATTGTAAATTAATGGAAAAAGCAACCAATGCAATGACAGATGAGATTAAAAATACAACTGTGAAAAAGCCTGAAAATTTAATTATCTCAAACGTAACAAGTGATGAGGTTTCTGATCCTATTGAAATTAAAAATTTATTAATTAAGCAAATAGAAAGTCCAGTAAGGTGGAGAGAAAGTATTAATAATATGATTTTAAAAGGGGTTAAAAAATATGTTGAAATAGGCCCAGGAAAAGTTTTATCAGGTTTAATTAAAAGGATTGACAGATCTGTTAGTATAGTGTCAGTAAATAATTTAGAAGATTTAAAAAATATTAATTTAAATGATTGATTTGAAAAATAAAAATATTTTAATTACAGGTGCTACAGGTGGAATAGGAAATTCACTCATTAATAAATTTACAGACTTAGGTGCAAATATTTTAGCAACCGGAACTAAAAAAGAAAAATTAGAAAAACTAAAAAAAGAATATCCCGCTATACATATATCTAAGTTTGATATATCTGATCATGCTAATATAGAAACGTTTATAGAAGAAACTCATAAATCCTTAAATGGGTTAGATATATTAATTAATAACGCTGGTATAAACTTAGATAACTTATCGTTAAGAATGAAAGATGAAGAATGGAAAAAAGTAATTGATGTTAATCTAACTTCAACTTTTTTGTTATGTAAATATTCAATTAAAAAAATGCTTAAACAAAAATATGGTAAGATTGTAAATATAACATCTATTGTTGGGCACACAGGAAATTTGGGTCAAGCTAATTATGCTGCCTCAAAAGCTGGTATAATAGGAATGACAAAATCTTTAGCTTTAGAGTATGCAAAAAAAAATATTAATTTGAATTGTGTATCTCCTGGGTTTATAGAAACAGCGATGACCGAAAAATTAGATGAAAATATAAAAATACTCTTAAAATCAAAAATACCTATGACAAAGTTGGGTTCAGGCGAGGATGTGGCTAATAGTGTTGCTTTTTTATCCTCAGATTTAGCTTCTTATATCACAGGCGAAACAATACATGTGAATGGAGGCATGTATATGGCTTGACAAAAACTTTTAATAAATTATTAACAATTTAAAAGAAAAGGAACAATATGTCAGATGATATTTCAAGCAAAGTAAAAAAAATAGTAGCCGATCACCTAGGAATTGACGAGGCAAAGGTAAATGAAGAGTCAAGCTTCATTGATGATTTGGGAGCAGATAGCTTAGATACAGTAGAATTAGTTATGGCTTTTGAAGAAGAATTTGGATCAGAAATTTCTGACAGCGAAGCTGAAAAAATATTAACCGTTGGTGATGCTATTAAATTTATAGAGAGTAAAGCTAATTAAAAAAATAAATGTCCTCTACTAAAGACGGGATTATGGTTGTTTTATCCTCACCGTCTGGGGCCGGCAAGACCACCTTAGTCAAAAAAATATCACAACAAGAAAACTTTGTTATATCTGTTTCACATACAACAAGAAAGCCGAGAACAAATGAAATAGATGGAAAAGACTATATTTTTGTTAGTGATAAAGAATTTCAAAATTTAATTAAAAATAATAAATTTTTAGAATACGCAAAAGTTTTCAATAATTTTTACGGATCGTCCAAAAAAAATGTAATTGATAATCTTGAGTCTGGAAAAAATGTATTATTTGATATTGATTGGCAAGGAACAGAGCAATTAAAAAACCATAAACTAAATTATAAACTGATTACAATTTTTATTTTACCACCAAGTATAAAAGAATTAAACGATAGACTTATGAATAGAGATACTAACGATACTAAAAATATATTAGAAAGAATGAAGCAGTTTAGCTCTGATGTCTTAAAGTGGAAGCAATATGATTATGCAGTAATTAATGATAATTTAGATAATTGTTTGAAAGAAATTATGGATATATTAAATTCAAGAAAAAAAAATTTAGAAATAAAATATAATAAATTAAAAATAATAGAACATATAAAAAAATTAACTAATTAATCTTTCGTATTCTTCGCAAATTTTAAAATAGGTTTCAGGTTCAAGATTTTGAGGTCTCAAATTTAGATCTAAATTTAGTTTTTTTTGTAATGATACAATATCTTTAAATAATATATTTAACGGTTTTTTGATCATTTTCCTTCTTTGATTAAAAAAAATATTTGTTATTCGCTCTAAATTGTTAATATTTTTTATTTTATATATTTTATTTTTAGGGATTAATTTAAGCACTGAACTGAATATTTTTGGTTTCGGAAAAAATGATTGTGGATTTACATCTATAATTTTTTCAATTTGTAATTTCCACGTTGAAATTATACTAAGCCTTCCATATTCACGATTATCTTTTTTTGAAATTATTCTGTCGGAAACTTCTTTTTGAAACATTAAAATAAAATATTTAAACTTTTTTTCGATATCTGAAAATCTTATAAAATTTGTTAAAATTTTTGTAGAAATATTATATGGAAGATTTCCAAAAACAATACATTTTTGGTTTGAGAAAAATTTCTCATCAATATCTAGAATATCTTTGTTAATAACATTTACTTTATTACCAAATTTACTTTTCAAGTTTTCAGAAAGTTTTTTATCTTTTTCAATTAAAATTAATTCTTTTGGATTTTTCGAAAGTATTTTCTCTGTAAGATTGCCTGTTCCAGGTCCTATCTCAATAATCACATCATTTTTTGAAATAATAGCCGAATTAACTATTTTAGATATTACTGTTTGATCTATTAAGAAATTTTGTCCTAAACTTTTCTTGGGTCTAAATTTCATTAATACTTTTTAAAAATTCAAATGAGCAATATAACGAGTCAGCATTGGATTTATTTTTTCCAACCATTTCGTTATTTGGTCCGTGATCAGGAGAAATTCTTATATAGGGTAAACCCAATGTTATATTTATAGCTTTAAATTTAAATAAAGTTTTTATTGGAGTTAAAACTTGATCATGATACATGCCAATAACAACATCAAATTTTTTTAAATTTTTAGATAGAAAAAAAGTGTCAGCAGAAAAAGGGCCGTTGACTTTAATTTTTCTTTTTTTTAAATCTTTAATTGCAGGTATTATAATTTTTTCTTCTTCACTATACTTATCAATAGTTTCACAATGAGGATTTAGGCCCAAAACTGCAATATTTGGATTTAAATTTAATTGTGTTTTATAAAATTTACTAATTTGAGTTACTTTATTTACGATCTTCTTTTTTTTAATATTTTTTGCAACCCTTTTTAATGGTAAATGAGTTGTAATTGGAGAAACAGCCAAATCTTTATTGTATATAAGCATTGTCGTTTCTTTTGCAGATGATTTTTTTTTCAAGAATTCTGTTATACCCAAATGTCTTTTGTTAAGAAAAAATTTCTTTGAAATTGGTCCATTTATTAAACAATTAGAATGTTTTTTTTTTATTAAATCTAAAGCAACATCAAAGGATTCATTGATGTAATGAGTAGATTTATTTGAAATTTTATCAAATACTTTTTTAAATTTAAAATTCACATTTATTATATTAATAGATTTTTTGTTTAATTTTTTAATGTCAAAAAAATTCTTTTCCAAAACATTTATTTTATATTTGTATTTAAGTTTTTTCATTTGTAACTTTAAAAGCTTTGCAGAACCAACAAAAATAATTTTATTTTTGTTTTTTTTAAAAAATTTTTTTTTAAAAAGTCTAAATATTAGTTCTGAGAAAACGCTATAAGGTTCTCCAACTACAATTATTATAGGTTTAAAATTCACTTATTAAATTATTTTGTTTTACTTTATTAAAAAAAATTAAAGAAAATTGATTTAATTGTCTATCAATTTCTGAGTCTATTCTTTTTTCTATTTCTTGGTCAACATTTGTTTGTTTTAATGAGTTTCTAATTTTATTAACCTTTACTATTAAGTATCCGCTAGGGAATTTTATAGGATCTGATAAGTTTCCAATGGGAATTTCATCAAGGGTTTTGGATATACTATCATTAAGTTGACTTTTTTTTACCCAACCAATATTACCACCAAGTTTACTAGACTTTGAAAAACTAAATATGTTTGCCGCAGTTTCAAATCCTTTTGAATTTATATTTTCTTTTATAAGTTTATATTTTTCATTTACACTTTCATTATCTTCAAGTTTGAAAAGTATTTCACTTATTAAATATTCTTTATTATTCTGATCTTTCAATTTTAAACTTAAAACCTCCTCTTTAATCTTTTTTTTGTCTATAACAACCTGATTTCTAAATTTGTTAAATATTAGCTGGTTCCATAAACTATCTATTTTAACTTTTTCTTTAAAATAATCTGAGTCCAGCTGAAGATTTATTAAATAATTATTAAATTCATTTTCTGATTTGAAACCTAAATTTTTATATAAATTAACAAATAATTTTTCTGCAATCTCATGTTTTTTAGTTAAATCGAAATAATTATTTAAAGTGTTTTTTTTGACTTTTTCATTAAGTAGCGATCTTTCTGCCAAAAAATCCAGATCTCTTTTTGGTATTTCAGATAGTTGCTTATTTAAGGAAATTAAATAATTCCTTTCTTTAATCAAATCATAATTAGTTACTATTTCATTTTCTACTTTAAATTTAATTTCTATAGAATTTTCTGAATTTGCAGGCGAAATAATAAAAAAGAAAACTAAACAAAGGTATCTAAAATTTCTCATTTATTTGATGTTTGGACTACTTATTTCCCCCAGCGGCACTAACTTAATTTTGAAAAATATATTCTCCTCCGGATCAATATTTATGTCTTTATAATAATCTTTATTGTATTCTAGTGATGCTGTTAAGCAATTGTTTTTATACTCATAAATTAAATTATAAAATTCGGTTATATTTTTATCTAAATTTTCTCTTTGTTCAAATTTTAAAAAATTTTTTTCATTTAAAGCAAGAGTTGTTTTATTTGATAAATAACTTTTATCTCCATAAATATTATCTTCTTCTAAAAATTCAAAAGAAGTTTTTAATTTATTTAGATTTAAGTCAGCTTTTATTAAATCATAATTAGTATGTCCCAATGAATTGTCTACCGAAAAATTATATTTTAAATTCAAATTATCCGTTAAATTTAAATTCAAATAACCAAATAAATCTGAGGATTTATTATCTAATGTTGTTTTAGATGGTAAATCTTTATTTCCTGTATCCCTGTATACTTGAGCAATTCCAAGATCAATAAATGTTTTATTGTTATTTTTTTCTAAAATTTGATAATCAATCCCTAAGGTAACTGATTGACCTCCCTCCACCAAGTCATTTCTGCCCAATCTATTCATTTGAAAAATATTATCATAATTAATTGTTCTGTCTTCGTCTTTAATATTTTTAGTTTTATTTGGGCTATATTTAGCTTTAAATATAGGAGATAAAATTTTTTTATAGTTATCATTTTGTTTTATTAAAGGATATTTTGATTTAAAAATGAAAGAAGATAAAATTTCATGATGAGTATTCTCTTTATATCTTGAAGAATGTTTAGAGTCAGTGTTTACGTTTCTTAATAAAAATTCGAAATTATTAATTATCCCATTATTTAAAATTTTTTGTTCTGAATTATATTTTAAATCATTTACAATTGTTGTTTCTTGAACATTTGTATTATATTTCTTTTGGAACCCCTCAGAAGAAAATTCAATTGGAATATTTTTTTTATTACCTATATCAAAATTTTTTGTATAACCGTAATTTGGCAAGATATATTCGTATCTGTCATGATCATTTTTAGTTAAATCTTCAAAAACCTCAAATGATGAAGTGAAGTAACTATCTTCAGTAGATTTTTCAACATTTATGAATGAATTTAATAATGTAGGATTATCAACTAACTCAGTTTTAATTTTATTAGATTTTAAATACGTATCATTGTTTACAGTTTCAACATTTACCTCATAATTAAAATTTTTTTGTTCCCCAGCTAAATTTGCAAATATGTGAGCCTCTGAATTTCCTTCAATGAATTTATTAAATGAAAAGTCAGAGACAAAAAACGAATTTTTTCTTGCTTGTCGATATTCAGTCGCTAGTAACAAATTTTTATCAAGAAAAACTCTTGGTGTTAGAGTAAGATCATTAGAATCCGAAATTACTTTAAAATATGGTATTTGAAAAGATTGACCTAAATTACTAGAATTTTTAATAGTAGGGGCTAAAAATCCTGATTGTCTCTTAACACTTGGATCAGGATGAAAGAATTTAGGAAAATATAAAACAGGTTTATCATATATTTCAAGCCATGCATTTTTATATTCTACTGTTTTATCATTTTTTTTGTGAATTATTTCATCAGCTTTAATTGACCATGGAGGACATTTTCCAGTTTTGCCACAAGGTGTGAATATACCTTTATATATTATAGTTTCACTTTTATTCGATATGAATGATCTTCCTTTAAATCTAGGATCATTTTTATTATTTCCAAATATAGATTTATCTAAATTCATTTTAATTTCTTTTCCAAATACCTCATTACTTTTCAAATTTATATATGCACTTTCTAACGTGATTAAATTATTATCTGTATCTGTAAATTTTAGCATTTCAGACTTTATAAACTGTTCTTCAATATTAAAATTAAAATTTGATACATTAAAATTATTTGAATCATTAGTAATTGTAGCTTTTTTATCACTTGAGAAAATCAGATTTTTTCTATCATAAGTTAAATCTGATCCTTCAATTTGATATTTATTTTTAATTAGTATTTCAGTAAAATTAGGACTTATTAATATTTCATCTTCAATTTTATATTTTAGTTTGTCTGTATTTATAGTAATTTTCTTTGTTAAATCTTTAACTTCAACAGACTTTTCAATATCGATTATATTATTTACTTTATTATAAATAGAATTTTCACCAGATATTATTATTTCATCTTGATACTCAACTTTTACTCCTCCAGATGATTTAATTATATTTCCTTTATCAAAAATTTCTATTTTTGTTGATTCTAGTTTTACTTTTTCAGCTGAAATTGAGAGTTTTAAGCTAATAAAATAAAATAATACTATTAATATGAATAAAAACTTATTTTTCATTGAGCCTCACTATTCCACTTAAACAAATTAAAAATAATAATACATGAGGTAACCACGCTGACAAAATTATTGGTATCTTTTCATTAATACCTAATATTTTTGAAAAGTAGTATATGTAGTAAAACACAACTGAAGTCATAACACCAGCAATGATCATCCAGACTTTAGTTTTTTTGACATTTAACATCAAAATTACTCCAGCCATAGTCATGATTGTTAAATAAATTGGATAAGAAAATATTTGATGAATATAGGAGCTTATTTCCCTAGTAGAAATTCCCAAAGCTTTAAAGTCCTCAATACTTTCAAACAATTCAAAAATATTTTGTGATGCTAAATTAGAATAAGTATTACTTACTTTATTTATATTAAAATTTGAAAAATATTCAGTTTTATCTAATTTTTTAACTAACAAACCTTCTTGAAAAATAAGTGCATTTTGAAGAACCCAATTATTATTAGTTATATTTGCGCTATCTGCTAAAATCATTTTGCTCAAATTAAAATCACTATCTAACTGAGAAATCGTAATTTTTTTTAGATTATTTTCTTCTAATGTTGCACCATTTATTATACTTGTATAGTTGTTAGTTTCTTCTTTTATCCAAAGACCATTTTCATTAACTAAAGCTAAATACTTATTGTCTTTACTAAACTGATTTTTAATATTTAAATAGTTATGCTTTAAGCTTGATGAAAAAGTGTAGTAAATTGTGATAAAAAATACACCCAATATAAATGAAACTAAAATTAGACTCGATAATATTTTAAGATTACTAAGTCCATTATTTTTAAAAACTATTAATTCATCTTTTTCTAATAAGCTAAGGAAAAAAAATTGCGATGTTATTAAAATAATAAAAGGAAACAACTCAAATAAAACTGAAGGTATATTAAGCAAAGTAAGAATTAGAGGATAGTATATGCTGCTATCAAAATCAGCAAAATATTTTATTTCTTCTAATATATTCATTAAAAAAATCAAAGCACAGAATATCATAGAAATAATTGTAAATTTTTTTATAAAATTTTTTATAATAAATATTTGATAGGTTTTTATCATTTTATAAATTTTTAAATTTTGCAAATATTAAAAAATAGCTCAAAAAAATTAGTGTTAATGGTAAAGTAATAAATATTTTATCGAAAGATCCATCGTAAGTAGCGTAAGAATTAGATATCTCAGATAAAATTACAATTATAATACCTGTTATGAATAAGAAAATTTTATATTTGTTGTAATTTATATTATTTCTATCAATCAAAGCTAAAGAGGCAGCTGTAAGAGTAATGAAGAATATATAAAAAGGCAATATTGCTCTTCTATATATTTCTTTAAATATTGGATCAATAGAGTCGGCATTACATACAAATTTTGACTCTGAATACTTTGACTTTTCTGTATAGTCTAGCTTGTTTCCAACTAAAAAGTTTTTATGATACTTAGTAAGGCATGCAAGCATTTGAATACTATCATGCTCTTGAATTTTTGCGTTGGTAATTGATTTAGTTCCATAATTAGATAAATTTAAAATAGTTTCTTTGAAGTGTAAAATATTAGATTTTTTCTGATTAATATTTGCTATTGTGCCATTTATTAATCTCAAACTATACTGATTATCTCTTTTAATTATAATTCCTTGTTTGGCAGAAATAATTTTTGGATTTTTACTATTTATTGCATCTTTAATAAATATGTTTTGTAAAGTTTGATTTTCATCTTTGCCCTCTATAAAAATTGTTAAATTTTTAACAGTATCATTAAATTTTTTTTGACCAATAAGGGAAGGAAAATAATCTATGTTTGATGACCTAATATAACTTCTAGCGAGATCTTGAGTTCTAGGAGCAAGAAAAATATTTATAACTATTTGAACAAATAATATGAAAAAAGAAAAAATTAAAATAATATTTACAAATTGTTTTTTTTTAACACCATGCGACCAAAAAATTAAAATTTCGTTATTATTTTGATATTTTGAAATAATATAAAAAACAGACAAAAAATATAAAAATAAAATTAATTTTCCATATAACTTTGGAAGGCTAAGTAAGGTAAACATAAAATATACCTTAAAGCCATGCCCATCTTCAGATACTATATCTAGATAATTTACAGCCTGTATAACCCAAGCTATCAGAGTTATGCTTATAGATACTAGTAAAAAGAATATAGTTATATCTTTAATTAAATTTCTAAAAATTAATTTTTTCATTGAATTTTTATCTTTTGATACATATATACTTAATACGTTTCAACCTATAGTATATTAATTTAATGAGCTTAAAAATAAATTATTTAAATGGCAAAAAAAGTTCTTATAAGAACTTAGCAGTTTTTGTGCACCCTAATACAAAAATATCAGGATTTAAGGGGGAATTTGACGAAAAAATTAATTCAAAGTTATTGAGCTTTTTAAAAAAAAACAAGAACTTAAAAGAAAATCAGATTATTTCACTTAATCAGGATTTTGATCAAAAGTTAATCATTGTATATTTATCAAAAGATAATGACGATTTAGAGTCTGAAAAACTAGGCGCAAATTTTTTTGATTTTATAAAAAATAATCACGTACATGATATTTACATTAAAGCACCATTATCAGACAACTCGAATAAAAAATATAGAATAAATTATAACTCGTTTGTTCATGGTGCAGAACTTAAATCCTATGAATTTAATTTGTATAAAACAAAAAAAAGTCAAAAAATGATCAGTTTTATTATCGATAAAGTAAATGCTTCTCAAAAAGAAAAAAATCTAGACTCTATTTTAGGAGGTGTAAACTTTACAAAAGATTTAGTTTCTGAGCCAGGAAATATTTTACATCCAGACGAATATGCAAAAAGATTAAATAAGTTAAAAAAATTTGGACTAAAAGTTACAATTTACGATGAGAAAAAATTAAAAAAAATGGGATGTAATGCTTTGCTAGGAGTTGGTCAAGGAAGTATAAGAGGATCATATCTTGTAACTATTGAGTGGAAAGGAAATAAATTAAAATCAAAACCTTTAGCATTTGTTGGAAAAGGGGTTTGTTTTGATACAGGAGGATACTCGTTAAAACCAGCAAGATTTATGGAAGATATGACTTACGATATGGCAGGATCTGCAGCAGTAGTAGGATTGATGAAAACTTTAGCTTTAAGAAAAGCAAAAGTTAATGCCGTGGGTGTAGTAGGGCTTGTTGAAAATATGGTCAGTGGAAATGCACAAAGACCTGGAGATATTGTAAAATCTTATAGTGGAAAAACTATTGAAGTACTGAATACAGATGCAGAAGGTAGATTAGTTTTAGCAGATGCACTTACTTTTACAGAAAAAAAGTACAAACCTAAATTTATGGTTGATTTAGCAACTTTAACTGGAGCAATAATTGTTTCCTTGGGTTCAGAGTATGCAGGACTATTTTCTAACGATGACAAACTATCAAAACAATTAGTTGAAGCCGGTGAAAGAGTTGAAGAAAAATTATGGAGAATGCCTCTTCACAAAAACTTTGATAAACTTATGGATTCCAAAAATGCAGATGTACAAAATATTAACTATGTAGGTGGTGCAGGCTCAACAACAGCAGCACAATTTTTACAAAGATTTGTTTTAAACAAAACACCGTGGGCACATCTGGATATAGCTGGAATGGCTTTTTCAAAATATGCAGGTGCTCTTAATTCAGGTGGAGCAACTGGTTATGGAGTAAGACTTTTAAATAAATTTATAGAGGATAATTATGAGTGAAAAGGAACAAACACTTTCAATAATTAAACCCGATGCCGTTGAAAGAAATTTGTCAGAGGAAATTAAAAATGAATTTTTAAGAAATGGCTTTGAAATAATAAAAGAAAAAAAAGTAAAAATAGACAAGGCTGATGCTGAAAAATTTTATGCAGTTCATCAAACAAAACCTTTTTATAATGATCTATGTGAATATCTTTCATCAGGCACAATTGTGGTTATGATACTCCAAAAAGTCAATGCTGTTGCTGATAATAGAAAAATTATGGGTGCAACAAACCCTAAAGATGCAGAAGAAGGCACTTTAAGAAAGAAATTTGGCTTATCAATAGATAAAAATTCAGTACATGGTTCTGATAGTCTGGAAAATGCATCTAAAGAAATCAATTTTTTTTTTAATAATTAAATAAAATTTTTGTAACTGCTTTTGGATATATTTTATGTTCTTCATTTAGAACTTTCTTATTTAATGTTTTAACATTGTCCTTTGCATTAATTTTCACTCTTTTTTGAAGTATAATTTTTCCATCATCAATTTTTGAATTTACAAAATGAACTGTACATCCGGTAAATTTTTCTTTATTCATTAAAGCTCTTTCGTGAGTTTTTAAACCCTTATATTTAGGTAAAAGTGACGGATGAATATTTAAAATAGGATGTTTAAATTCTTTTATAAAATATTTTGATAATATTTTCATAAATCCTGCTAAACAAATTAGTTCAATTTTTTGATATTTAATTTTTTTTAATATTTTTTTTTCAGCAGTAGATCGTGTTGAGTAATTGACGATCAATAAAGGAATTTTAAAATTTCTTGCATATCTTAAAGCTTTAGATTTATTATTATCACTTACAATTAAATTTATTTTTATTTTAGAATTTTTTTTTAAAGAATATTTTATTAAAGCAAATAAATTACTACCTCTTCCAGATGCAAAAATTGCAACATTAATTTTTTTTTTACCAATTAATTTTGCCATCAAATTTAGATTTTTTTCCTCCTGATTTAATTATTCCAATTACATATGGTTTATAATCTTTCGAAAAGTATTTTTGTATTTTTTTAAAATTATTTTTTTTAATAATTAAGCAAAAACCTACACCACAATTAAAAGTTTTAATTATTTCTTTATCAGATAAACCATAACTTTTAAAAAAACTAAAAATTTTTTTTGTTTTAATTTTTTCAAGACTTATTTTGGCCATCAAACCTTCAGGGATTACTCTTTCAATATTATCTTTTAACCCACCCCCAGTAATATTCGCACATGCATTTATTAAATTTTTATCAATAATTTTATTTATTTCATTAGTATAAATTTTTGTTGGTTTTAATAATTCTTTTTTTAAAAATGAATTTTTCTTTAAATCAATTTTTTTTAATTTTATAATATGTCTTACTAAAGAAAATCCATTTGAGTGTAATCCATTTGAAGGAATTGCTAATACCAAATCATTCTTTTTGATTTTATTCTTGTTTAAAATATTTTTCTTATCTACTAATCCAACAGCAAATCCAGCTAGATCAAATTTTCCTTTAGCATATGTACCTGGCATTTCGGCTGTTTCACCACCGACCAGTTCACACTTTGCTATTCTGCATCCTTTAACAATTCCTTTAATAATTTTTTTCAATTTTTTAAGTTCAACTTTATTGATTGATATATAATCTAAAAATAAAAATGGTTTTGCACCTTGGACTATTAGATCATTTACGCACATTGCAACAAGATCTATACCAATAGTATCATATTTGTTTAATATATTTGCAATTTCAATTTTAGTACCAACCCCATCAGTACTGGTCACCATATATGGATTTTTAATGTATTTAGGTATTTTTGATATTGCACCAAATCCTCCAATATTCTTAAAATTAACACTTTTTTTTGATTTATTTAAACTTGATGAAATATATTTAACAAATTTATCTGCAGCTTTTATGTTAACACCACTTTTTTCATATGTTAAATTAATTTTTTTCATTAGTATTAATTATGTTTTCTAAAAATAAAAGATTATCTAATCTAATATACATAATATTAATATTATTACTTATATATTTTAGTAAGTTTTCCACAAATAACCTTAATGCTGAAAACTATGTTATTAAAAATGTAAATTTAGTAAAACCCTATGATTTAAATTTTAATAAGCTTGAAGTAATAGAGGCAGCTTTTGAATTAGCATTTAACGATTTAATTTCGAGAATAGTTTTTTCAGGGGATGCTAAACAGATAGAGAATATAGATATAGAAAAAATAAAAAAATTGATTAATTCTTTTTCAATTACTGAGGAAAAATTTATTGACAATAACTATTATGCAAATTTTGAAGTAAATTTTAATAAGAAAAATATGATAAATTTTCTAGATCAAATGAATGTATCATCCGCTATTCCAATAACAAAAAAAATACTAATATTACCTATACTTTTAGATATAGATCAAAAAGAGATAATTTTATTTAGTGAAAATTTTTTCTTTAATGAATGGAATAAGAAATTAAAACGCAACAATTTACTTATATATACTACTCCCAACGAAGATCTAGAAGATCTTAAAATTATACAAGATAACCTAGAAAATATTGAAGACTTTGATTTTAACGAAATAATTTCAAAATATGACTTATCGGATTATATAATAACCATATTTTATAAAAATAAAAAAGATTTAAAAGTTTTATCGAAAATTAATATAAATAAAAATTTATCAATACTTAATCATTCTTTTCAGAATTTAAATTTTAAAAATGATAAAACTCTTTTAAATATAATCGAAATGCTTCAAGCATCATATGAGGATGAGTGGAAAAAAAACAATCAAATAAATACATCGATTAAGTTATCACTAACAATTTCAATTGATTCAAAAAATTTTCAACTTATTAATAAATTTGAAGAGGATATAGTACTTTCTGATTTAGTCTCAAGATATAATATTGAGACTATGAGCAATGAATCTACTATTTATAAAATTGTATATAATGGAACACCTGATAAATTTCTCAAAGAATTTGAAAAAAATGGATTTAAAATAGATGTGTCATCTAATATATGGACTATTAAATGAGTGAATATAATCAACTTTTGCTAAATTTAAATCATAAACAAAATTTTAACTATGACGATTTTTATGTAAGCAATAGTAATTATTATGCATTTAAAATAATTGAAAATTGGCCTAAATGGGAAAAAAACATACTAAATGTATATGGAGAAAAATATTCTGGAAAATCTCATTTATCAAATATTTTTCACAAAAAATATAAAGCTAAAAAGTTGACAGAGGATCAGATAAATAATGACACGTTATTAGAAATTAAGATACATCAAAATATAATAATTGATAATTTCACCAATCATATTAATGAAAAATTACTTTATTCAATTTTTAATCTAGTAGATCAAGATAATAAATATTTAATAATAAATTCATTAAAACCTATAAATTTATTTGATTTTGATTTAGAGGATTTAGTATCAAGGTCAAAAAATTGTCTATTTGCTGAAATAAAAAAACCTGATGATGATCTTATATTTGCTCTTATTTTAAAAAATTTTTCAGATAGACAAATTTCTATTAACAAAAATTTAATTGACTATATTATTAAAAGAATTGATAGATCTTATAGCAAAATCGCAGAATTTATATATAAGATTGATGAACTAAGTTTAAAAAAAAAAAGAGCTATTGATTTAAAATTAATAAAAGAGATTATATAAAAAGTGAGTAAGTACAGGACACATACTTGTGGAGACTTAAACAGAACCCATAAAGATAAAGACGTAATTCTGTCAGGGTGGATCAACAAAAAAAGAGACCATGGAAATTTACTTTTTTTAGATTTAAGAGATAATTACGGTATAACTCAATGTGTAATTGATAATGATAACAAAAATTTTCAAAAGATAGAAAAGTTACAACTTGAGACTGTTATTCAGGTTCATGGAAAAGTTATTGAAAGAAGTTCAGAAACAATAAATAATGAAATCTTAACTGGAGAAATAGAGGTATCTATTAATGATGTAAGTATTCTCGGTGAAACAAAGGAATTACCTCTGCCAATATTTTCCGATCAAGAATATTCAGAAGAAATCAGACTAAAATATCGATATCTAGACTTAAGAAGAAAAACAATTCACAAAAATATTATATTAAGATCAAAAATAATTTCATTTATCAGATCTGAAATGGAAAAGTTGGGTTTCTTAGAATTTCAAACACCAATATTAACATCTTCTAGTCCTGAAGGAGCGAGAGATTTTTTAGTACCAAGTAGATTAAACCCTGGTAAATTTTATGCGTTACCGCAGGCCCCTCAACAATTTAAACAATTAATAATGGTATCTGGCTTTGACAAATATTTTCAGATAGCCCCTTGTTTTAGAGATGAGGATGCAAGAGCTGATAGAAGTCCAGGTGAGTTTTATCAATTAGATTTAGAAATGTCTTTTGTGGAACAAGAGGATGTATTTAAGGTCGTAGAGAAACTACTTATTAATTTATTTAAAAAATTTTCAAATAAAAAAATTCATAATGAAAAATTTCCAAGAATAACTTTTTCAGATTCAATGCTTTCTTATGGAACTGATAAACCTGATTTAAGAAATCCTCTTAAAATTAATGACCTAACCAAAATATTTGCAAGAGATGATGTGAAGTTTGAAATATTTAAAAAACAAATTAAATCTGGATCAATTGTAAGGTGCATTCATACTAAAAAAACTCTAGATAAACCTAGAAGTTTTTTTGATAACATAGACAAATGGGCCAAGGAACAAGGTGCTAGTGGACTTGCTTATTTTACAATAGAAAAAAAGGATAAATTAGAAGCCAAAGGACCTGTTGGAAAATTTTTTTCTGAGGAATCAATATCTGAAATAATGAAAATAACTTCAGCAGAAGTTGGCGATAGTGTATTTATGTCATGCGCAAAACAAAAAGACGTAGAGAATATTTTATCACAGACAAGAGAAAAATTAGGAAAAGAATTAAATTTAATTGACAACGATTTATTTTCTTTTTGTTGGATTATTGATTATCCTATGTTTGAAAAAGATGAAATAACAAAAAAAATAAAATTTAGTCATAATCCGTTTTCAATGCCACAAGGAGATATAAAAAATTTAGATTTTTCAAAACCTTTAAATCTAAAAGCTTATCAGTATGATATTGTCTGTAATGGAATAGAGCTCTCTTCTGGAGCAATAAGAAATCATATACCAGAACTTATGTACAAATTATTTAAAATAGCCGGATATGATAAAGAACAAGTTGATCTTAAATTTAGTGGTATGATAAATGCACTAAGCTATGGAGCTCCACCACATGGTGGAATAGCACCAGGAATAGATAGGATAGTAATGCTCTTAGCAAATGAAAAAAACATTAGAGAAGTTACTATGTTTCCAATGAATCAAAATGCACAAGATTTAATGATGAACGCTCCATCTAATGTAAATCTAGATCAGTTAAAAGAACTTAATATAGAAATAAAAAATAAAAAATAACTTATTTTTTTCCTTTTAAATTTAATCTTATATCAGATAAATCAACTAATTTTTTTCTATAATTATTTCTTACAAAACCTTTACTGGTAATATCTTTTACTAATTTCAAAAATTGATTTTGGTCTTCTGTTTGTTCACTTGGATTTTTATCTGAAGCTTTTTCTGAACCACCAATAGATGGGGTATGGGCCAAATCCTCTCTATTGAGATAAGAGATCGCTAATTCTCTAAAAATATAGTCTAAAATAGACGAAGCACTTAATATTCTATCGTTTCCATTAACCTTGCCTGATGGTTCAAATTTTGTATCAACGTAAGCATTTACAAATTCATCAAGTGGAACTCCATATTGAAGACCCAATGAAATAGCTATAGCAAAATTATTCATTAATGCTTTAACCAATTCTCCTTCTTTGCTGGTATCAATAAATATTTCACCAATTTTTCCATCTTCATATTCTCCTGTATGTAGATAAACTTTATGATCTCCAATAGTTGCTTTTTGAATATATCCTTTCCGTCTATCTGGCATACCGAATCGTTTACTAAAACTTTCTTGGACTCTATATGTAAAATCATTATTTGTTGTCGACATTGATATATTACTATTTTCCGGAGTTTTTGAATTTATTGTTTCCATTTTTATATTTTCATCAACATTTTTGTTTTTATCTAAATTTTTAGTATTTCTCTTATCGAGCTTAATATCCAAAATTTCAAATTTACCATCTTCTTTTTTTTCCAGATTTTTAAGCTCTTTTTCGTCAATCTTGTCTAAATAATGTTTAACTTTAAAGGTACATGTGTAAAAGGTTTCTACCAAATATTTTGCCATTTATTTTTTCCTTAATTTAATTTGAGTCTCTTTGATATAGTGTATATACAAAATAGAAATTTAGTCTAATTTATTTTTTTCAATTTAAAATTGAAAAAAAAGTTAAAATTATATGTTGACAATTTTTAAAGAAATTTTTACTTGGTGGAATCGTCAAACTCTGGGAACTAGAATTACAACAATGTTGTCTGGAAAACTAGTTGGCGAAGATCATTTAGGCAACAAATATTATCAAAACAAAAAAGGAAAAAGATGGGTGATATATAAAAATGAAGTTGAAGCGACAAAAATTCCAAATGAGTGGTATAGTTGGATGCATTATACAAAAAATAAAATTGAAAATGAACATAATTTGAAAAAATTCGACTGGCAAAAAACGCATACACCTAATCAAACCGGAACTGAAAAAGCATACCATCCAAATTCTAAAAAAAATGAAACAAATAAAAAATATAAAACTTGGAATAAATAATTTTTATGTGATATTTTTTTTTATTTCTCTCTTAAATTTTAATATTTCATATTCAAATGAAAGTAATTTAAAAGGAAAATATATAGAAATTAAAATTCTAGATAAAGTAAGTTCAAAAAATACGACTATTAAATTGAAGATAGGTGAGGAAAAAAAATTTCAAAATTTACTAATTAAACCACTTAAATGCAATAATTCCCAATTTGACGATAATCCTGATACAGCAGCGTATATTCAAGTTAAAGATATTACCCAGAAAAACAATGATAAAGTTTTTGTGTTTAATGGATGGACATTTTCATCTAGCCCATCTCTTAGACCATTTGATCATCCAGTTTATGATATTTGGCTAAATAAATGCTTCAATTAAATTATTTTTTCTTTATCTAACCAGCTTACATTAAAATTTGATTCTAAAAATTTTTTGTGATTTATCAATTTTTTATGAAGTTCAATGGTTGTGGTGATCCCCTCAATTACAAATTCATCTAAAGATCTATTCATCCTTTGAATAGCCTCTGTTCTATTTCTTCCATGACATATTAGTTTACATACCATACTGTCATAATAAGGAGTCACTTTATAACCTTGGTATATGGCTCCATCGACTCTTGTTCTAAAACCGGAAGGTTGATGACACATTGTAATTTTTCCCGGAGAAGGTTGAAAGTTTTTGCTTGCGTCCTCTGCATTTATTCTACATTCAATTGCATGACCCCTAGGACTAATATCTTCCTGTTTTAAGGCTGTATCACCAGTAAAAGCAATCCAAATTTGCTCTTTTACAATATCTATACCTGTTACTACTTCAGTAACCGGATGTTCTACTTGAACTCTTGTATTCATTTCTAAAAAATAGAATTTGCCGTCCTCGTAAATAAATTCAACTGTTCCAGCACCCTCGTAACCAATTTTACTTACCATATTAATTGTTTTTTCAAATAAATCTTCTCTTATTTTTTCAGTAAGAATTGGACTTGGTGTTTCCTCAATTAATTTTTGATGACGTCTTTGAACGGAACAATCTCTCTCATGCAAATGCACAGTTCTATTCTTTCCAGACAAAACTTGTACCTCAATATGTCTTGGGTTCTGAAAAAATTTTTCAATGTACACCTTGTCATTCCCAAAATATTTTTTAGCTTCTGATTTAGCTGTTAAAAATAAATTATCAAAATCATCCCTATTGTTTACTATTTTCATACCTTTACCACCACCACCACCTGCTGCTTTAATAAGCACTGGATATCCAATTTTATTTGATAAATTCTTTGCTTCATTTTTGTCAGAAATACCTCCCTCCGAACCTTCTATAACTGGTAGGCCGTACTCCTTAGCTATTTTCTTAGCTTGGATTTTATCTCCCATCATTTTTATTAATTTTGATGATGGTCCTATAAATTTAATTTTGTTATCTTCAAGTATTTTAGAAAACTCTGCATTTTCGGAAAGAAAACCATATCCTGGATGGACCGCATCTGCATTAGTGAGTTCAATAGCAGACATGATTGCAGGAATATTTAAATAACTATTAATTGGCTGGTGGGATCCAACGCAAACACTTTCATCTGCTAATCTAACGTGCATACTATCTCTATCCACATCAGAATGAATAGCTACAGTAGATATTCCCCATTCTTTACATGCTCTAATAATTCTTACCGCAATTTCACCACGATTGGCTATTAAAATTTTTTTGAACATTATTCTAAAACAATAAGATTTTGTCCAAATTCAACTGGTTGTCCATCCTCAACACAGATTTTTTTGACAATTCCATCCATAGAAGAAGGGACGTGGTTCATTGTTTTCATAGCTTCTACTATCATTATAGTTTCACCCTTTTTAATTTTTTTTCCTAGTTCAACAAATTTTTTTGCCCCAGGCTCAGGAGCCAAATATGCTGTACCAACTATTGGACTTTTAATTGATTTAGCCGAATCTTCTTCTACTTTTGCAGGTGAACTTTGAGAATCTATTTTAAAATCCTCAATTTTATAATTTTTATCATTTAAAGATTTTTTCAAATCTTCTAAAACACTTATTAACTTTAGAATTATATTTTTATCAATTTCCATTATTTATCATTGAATGCATTGCATTTATGGCCAAAATATAGCCGTTTGTTCCTAATCCACAAATTATTCCATTACAGACGCCACTGATTAATGATTTTTGTCTAAACTCCTCTCTTTGATAAATATTAGAAATATGAAGTTCAATTGAAAACCCCTTATAAATTGCTAAAGCATCACGTATAGCAACAGATGTGTGGGTAAAACCAGCTGCGTTTATAATTATCCCTTTTTTAGAATTTATGCTTTTTTGAATGGCATTTACAATTTCACCCTCTAAGTTTGATTGAAAAAATTCAAGTTTTAACTCTAATTCTTCACATTTTTTTGCACATAATTCTTTTAATTCATTAAAAGTAGTTTTTCCATATTGGCTTTCCTCTCTTTTACCTAATAGATTGAGATTTGGACCATTAATTATTATAATATTATTATTCACAAATATTTTTATATTACATGATAAAAAAAAATAAAATAAAAATTCGGCTAAATGGTAAATTCACCTACCAAAAACCAAATATCTCACTAAATGATCTCATTAAGAAGCTGAAAATACCTGTGAATAAGGTAGCAATTGAATTAAATAATGAGATTATTAATAAAAAAAAAATAAAACATATAAAGTTTAAAGAAAACGATAATATCGAGATAGTTCATTTTATTGGTGGTGGTTAAGTTGAAAAAAGATGTATTTAAAATATCCGGTAAAGTTTTTAAATCCAGGCTAATTGTTGGCACTGGGAAATATAAAAATATGACAGAGTGTGCGAAGGCTATTAATATTTCTGGAGCTAATATAGTCACTGTAGCGGTCAGAAGAGTAAATATCTCAGATAAGTCAAAGCCGTTATTAATGGATTATATAGATCCAAAAAAAATTACTTATCTTCCAAATACCGCAGGATGTTTTAATTCAAAAGAAGCTTTAAGAACACTAAGATTAGCAAGAGAAATTGGTGGTTGGAAATTAGTAAAATTAGAAGTCTTGGGAGATAAAAAAAACTTATTTCCAGACATGATAGAAACCTTAAACTCTACAGAAGTTTTGTCCAAAGAGGGTTTTAAAGTTATGGTTTATTGTAATGACGATCCATTAATGGCAAAAAGATTAGAGAATGTTGGTGCTGTTTCAATCATGCCACTTGCAGCTCCAATCGGATCTGGATTGGGTATTCAAAATACTACAAATATAAAAATAATTAGAGCTCAGACAAAACTTCCATTAATAATTGATGCTGGATTGGGCGATGCGTCTGATGCAGCACAGGCAATGCAGTTAGGTTGCGATGGGGTTCTTATTAACACTGCTATTGCTCAAGCAAAGAAACCTTTCCTTATGGCAGAAGCAATGAAGTATGCGGTTATATCCGGAAGAAAATCTTTTTTGTCTGGAAGAATAAAAAAAAATTATTTTGGAAGCCCATCATCTCCAAAAAAAGGGATTATTTAATTTTTTTTTTGTAATATTTTTTTTTATAAAACTTTTTCTTTTTAAATTTATTATTTTTCTTTAGACTTATTTCATTAGATTTCTCTTTTTTTTCTTCATTTTTAAATTCGGAAATTTTTTGTAAAGTTTCAATATTTTTTTTGGATTTAGATAAAAATTGAATTTTATAATCTAAAATATTAAAATTATTATCACTATCAACTTTGATTGTTAGTTTATTTTTTTTCTGTAAAAATTTAATATTCTCTTTAAATTTTTCCTCCAAATATATGCTTAATTTTTCATTTAAAGTTAAATTTATTAATTTAGATTTATTCTCTATTGCTTTAAGTTCTAAAATTTTTAAAATTTTAAAACAAAATGACTCATTAGTTAATCCAATATTCCATTTAACATTACTTTCTCTCAGTCTTTGTCTTGACATTTCTAATAGGCCAAAGTTACTTATTCTACCTATTTGTATTCGCGCTCTATCCTGTCTACATCTTTCTTTAAGTCGTCTTTCCACATTTCTTCTATTTGAGTAATTTAACATGTCTATAAAATCTATTATTATCAACCCAGACAAATCTCTAATTTTTATTTGTCTCGAAATTTCTTCTGCTGCTTCTAAATTTGTATCTAATGCGGTACTTTCAACATTTTTTTGTTTTATTGATTTACCAGAGTTAACATCTATAGAAATTAGGGCTTCAGTAGGATTTATTACTAAATACCCACCCGAATTTAATTTTACTTGAGTTTCGAAAATGTCAAATAACTTTGTTTCTATTTTCTCCTTATGAAACAATGGAATTTTATCTCTATATTTTTTAACTTTTTTTACATTGTTTGGAAGCATCATTTTCATATAATTTTTCGTTTTTTGATATCCCTCATTTCCCTCTACGATAATATTTTGAGTCTCATCATCAAGCATATCTCTTAAACTTCTTTTAATTATATCGCTCTCTCTATGAATTAATGATGGAGCAATAGAATTCATCGCGTTATCTTTTATTGAGTTCCATACAATTATTAAATTTTCTAAATCATTTTCAATTTCATTCTTTGTTTTATTACTACCAGCTGTCCTAACAATAATTCCCATTTCCTTTGGAATATTAATTTGGCCTAAAATGTTTCTAATTTTTTTTCTATCCATCGAATTAAATATTTTTCTGGATATGCCTCCACCTTTTGGTGTATTGGGCATAAGCACAATGTACTTTCCAGCTATTGATATAAATGTGCTTAAGGCTGCTCCTTTTAATCCTCTTTCATCTTTTAAAACTTGAACAAGTATCACTTGATTTGGTTTAATAACTTCTTGAATTTTATATCTTTTTGAAGGGAAATTTTTTTCTTTTTTTATCTCTAGATTTTCTTCTAATGGTTTTTCAACAGGATCATTAATAGAGTTTTCTTCATTTAATTCTAAATTATTATTTTCTTGTTTCTCACTTTCTTTTAGCAATTCCTCTCTAGCTTTTTTTTCCTCCAATTTAATTTTATCTAAATCACTTTGAGGAATTTGGTAATAGTCACTTTGAATGTCGTTAAAAGATAAAAAGCCATGACGATCTCTTCCGAAATCAACGAAAGCAGCTTGAAGTGATGGCTCTATTCTACTTACTTTTCCTAAGTAAATATTATTTTTAATAAGAGTATTTTTTAAACTTTCGTACTCGTAATCTTCGATATTTTCATTTGACTTAAGTACAACCCTCGTCTCATTTGGATGCGAAGCATCGATATATAAATTCTTTGCCATAAATTTTGATTATTTTTATTCATTTTTATAAATTCTGTGCCTTAACATTAACAAATTCATCAATTAAATTAAACTAAAATGAATAAGCTTATTAAAAATTTATTAATTGGAATTAGTTTTTTAAGCTTAATTTCAGCAATTTTTGTAATTTCAATTCTTTGGATATATTCCAATAAATTACCTGACTACAAATTTTTGAAAAATTACAAACCTCCAGTTTCAAGCAAACTTTATTCAGGATCAGGTGAGTTAGTAAGTGATTTTTCGTCTGAAAAAAGAATATTTGTTCCCTATAATGCTATACCCAAAGTTGTTATCAATTCATTCCTATCAGCGGAAGATAAAAATTTTTTCTCTCATCCAGGTGTTGACGCAAAAGGTATTATTAGGGCGGTAATTAGGAATATTTCAAATTTTACAAGATCTAAAAGATTAGAAGGTGCATCCACTATAACTCAACAAGTGGCTAAAAATTTTTTATTATCTAATGAAGTTAGTTTAGATAGAAAATTGAAAGAAGCAATTTTGGCTTTTAGAATAGAAAGAGCTTTATCTAAGGAAAGAATATTAGAGCTTTATTTAAATCAAATTTATCTTGGAGAAGGAAGTTATGGTATTGCTTCTGCCAGCTTACAATATTTTGATAAACCAATTGGAAAATTAAATTACAACGAGGCAGCTATGCTAGCTGCACTTCCAAAAGCTCCCAGCAAATATAATCCCTATAAAAATTTAAAATTAGCAAAATTTCGAAGAGATTTAGTTATAAAAAATTTGTATGAAAATTCATATATAAATTTATCAGAAATGGAGAAGTTGCTAAAAACGAAAATTATTTTAAACAAAAGAAAAAAAATTTATTTAGAGGACTCCAGGTATTATGTTGAAGATGTTAGAAAACAAATTGTCGATACTTATGGTTTTGATCGAGTTTATAATCAAGGATTTAATATTAAAACACCGATCAATTTAAATCTTCAAAAGATAGCTACAGAAACTTTAAGAGAGGGTCTCATCGAATTCGATAAAAGAAAAGGTTGGAGAGGCCCTTTATTAAATAAAAAATATAATAAAAATTGGAAAAAAAATTTACAAAATTACAAAGTAGAAAAATCTTTAAACTGGGAACTAGCAATAGTAAAAAATATAAACAAATTTTCAATTGATATAGAAACAGAGTCAATGCAAGACGGGGTAATTGATTTTAAAGATTTAAATTGGGCTATTAAAAAAAATAATAAAGTTCTTAGAAAAGGGGATGTTATATATGTTGAAAAAATTAAAAATAAAAAAAATTATAATTTAAAACAATTACCTTTAGTAAATGGTGGAATAATAGTTATGGATCCTTTTACTGGAAGAGTTCTTGCAATATCTGGAGGATTTAGTTTTAAACAAAGTGAATTTAATCGAGCAACACAAGCATTAAGACAACCTGGGTCAGCATTTAAACCTTTTATATATGCATTAGCTTTGGAAAACAATTATACCCCATCAACTTTAGTTTTGGATGCTCCTATTGTATTGAGTCAAGGAGAGGATTTAAAAAAATGGAAACCAGAAAATTATGGTAAAAAATTTTATGGACCATCTACACTCAGAACAGGATTAGAAAAGTCTAGAAATTTAATGACTGTTAGAATTGCACAAGACTTAGGTATAAGTAAGATAACAGATTTTTCCAAAAATTTAAATATTTACGATAATCCAGATGAGCTTCTCTCAATCTCATTAGGATCAGCCGAAACTACGCTTTTAAAATTAACATCAGCATATTGTTCATTTGTAAATGGAGGAAATTTAATTGAACCAATAACTATTGATAGAATACAGGATAGTGAGGGAAAAACTATTTTTAATTCAGAAAAAAGAGTTTGTGAAAATTGTGATAAAATTTCATTTACTAGTAACAAAATTCCTAAAATTAAAGATAATTTTATAAAAATTTTTAGCGAGGAAACAGCTTATCAAATAACATCATTATTAGAAGGTGCTGTAAAAAGAGGAACAGGAAAGAAATTAAGAGATCTAAATTTGCAAATTGCAGGAAAAACTGGAACTACAAATAAAAATACAGACACATGGTTTATAGGATACACATCTAATTTAGTAATAGGAGTTTATGTTGGATACGACAACCCAAAAAGTTTGGGAAAATATGAAACAGGAGCACGAACTGCTTTACCAATTTTTAAAAAATTTATTAAAAAAGCTGTAAAAAAAGAGGATGCTCGACCATTTAAAGTTGCAAAAAATATAGAGATGATGGTAGTTGACCCTTTAACAGGAAAAAAAGCAAGTTTTGGGTCTCAAAAGACTATAATAGAGGCATATAAAAAAGAAACTCTAGAAAAAAAAATAAATAGTGATAATGATGACTTAGACTTAAAAATGTCATCAAATATATTAAGATTTTATTAATGGAACAAGAAGCAGAAAAATATATATCTAGAATAGAAAAAGCTAATCAAAGAATCAAGGAGTATCTTTGATAAAAAGAATATTTTTACTAAACTAGAAACAATAAACAAAGAAATTGAAAATCCTAAATTTTGGGAAAATAAAAAAAATTCCGAAAAAAAAATTAAAGAAAAAAAATCTTTTGAAGATTTAATTTTTAATTTTGAAACATCTCAAAAAGAATCTAAAGATTATTTTGAAATATTTAAATTAGCTTTAGATGAAAATAATCCAATTGTAGCTGAGGACTCTCTAAATAAACTTAAGGATTTGGAAAAAAAAGTTAAAGGTAACGAGATAAAATGTTTTTTGTCTAAAGAGAACGATAATTTAAGTAGTTATATAGAAATACATGCTGGAGCGGGTGGCACAGAAAGTCAAGATTGGGCAGAAATGTTACGACGAATGTATTTAAAGTGGTGCTCAAATAAAGGATACTCAGTCAAATTAATAAATGAACATAAGGGAGAAGAAGCAGGAATAAAATCAACAACAGTAAGGGTTGATGGTGATTTTACTTATGGTTTGTTAAAATTTGAGTCTGGTATTCATAGGTTAGTTAGAATCTCTCCATTTGACTCTGGAGCTAGGAGACATACTTCTTTTGCTAGTGTATGGGTATATCCAGTAGTTGATGAAACTATAGACATAGAAATCTTAGAAAAAGATTTAAGAGTGGATACATATAGATCAAGCGGAGCTGGAGGTCAGCATGTAAATACAACTGATAGCGCAGTTAGAATTACTCACTTACCAACTAAAATCGTTGTGCAATGTCAAAATGAAAGATCTCAACATAAGAATAAGGAAACTTGCATGAATATGCTAAGAGCTAGACTATTTGAATTTGAAATAAAAAAGAAAAATAAAATAAATGAAAATCTCGAAAATTCTAAATCAGAAATAGGATGGGGACATCAAATTAGATCATATGTTCTACAACCTTATAGACTTGTAAAAGATAATAGAACAAATGTTGAAAGCTCAAATCCTGATAAAATTCTAAATGGTGAAATAGATGAATTTTTACAAAGTTCGTTGTATAAATTAAATGTATAAAATACTTTATAAATCAATACTTATTTTAATATCCTTAATAATAGTATGTGTTTTTTACTTAAGTATTATTGGTTTAAAAACATCAAAATTTAACGATGTTATAGAAAAAAAGATTTCTCAGTTAGATCAAAGATTATCAATTCAATTAACCCAAGTTTATTTAAAAATAAATTTAAAAAAATTAGATGTAAAACTGTCAACAAAAAATCCTATAGTAAAAGTTAATAACTATGGAATAGTGTTATCGGAAATAAATTTAAATATTGGTCTATTAAATTTTTTTAAAGAAAATATCATAATAAATAATTTAAGCATAATATCTAAAAATAATGAAATAAAAGAGATAATATCAATTGTAAATAAGTATAGGTTTAATTTACCATTAATATTTGCTCAAAAAAAAATTCAAGAGGGAAATTTAAATTTTGAAATAAATGTAAATTTTGATGAAATTAACGGGCAAATTTTAAATTTTGACTCTATTGGATCAGCCCGAAAATTAAAAATTAAATTACTCAAAAATAATGAAATCCAAGATTTAAATTTTGATTTTAATTTTAAAAATAATAATTTCAGATTTAGTAATATTAATTTAATTTACAATAATATTAAATTTTATTCGAAGGATATAAGTGTTAAAAATGAAAATTCAAATTATATAATTAATGGTACAATAAAAAATTCTTTTCAAAAAGTTAATAGCAATTTAATAAATAATTTTTTAAATAATAAATATAAAAATATACTAAAAAATAGCTTAGATATTGAAAGTGATAATGTTTTTAAATTAAAACTAAACCGAAAATTTAAATTAGTAGAAAAATATTTCGAGTCAAAACTAAATATTAAAGAGCTTGAAATTAAAGAAGTTTTCGATGATTTAAAAATATTATTGCCAAATATTAATCAAAATATAAAATTTGAAAATATCAATTTAAACTTTAGACAAAAAAACCAACAACTTAAAATTTCTGGAAAGTCTGACTATTACATAAATTCAGATGAAAAAGATAATATAAAATTTTCATACTCTAAACAAAAGGAAAAAGAAAATTTTCTTGTAAATTTAACATTAGATAAAATTTTAATTAATTTTCCACATTTAAAATTTAAAAAATTAGAAAATGATGCAGCTAGATTAAAATTAGAAGGTGCTATTTTTCAAAATAATATTAATTTTAATAAAATAGAATTTATTAATAAAAATAATAAAATATTGTTAGATAATTTATATTTAAACAATCTTTATAAAATTCTTAAAGTTGAGAAATTATTTATATCTCTAATAAATGATAACAAAATTAAAAATGAAATTCTTATATCAAATATAAATAATAATTATATTATAGAAGGTAAATCGTTTGATTTTTCCTTTTATCTAAATGAATTATTAAAATCTTCAAGTCAGGATACTGCTTTAAATATTTTTGATAATCTTAATTCAATATTTAATATTAATATTGTAGATGTTTATTTAGATAAAAACAATCTTGTCAAAAATTTGAATGGTAATATCGTAATAAAAAATAATTTAATAAATGATGCCGAAGTATCATCTTTAAATACACAAAATAAAAAACTGAAATTTACAATAAAAAAAGCTAACGGAGAGAAAGTTACCACTCTTTATACTGATAATGCTGAGCCTTTCGTTAAGAAATTTAATTTTGTTAAAGGGTTTAAAAATGGAAGCTTAGATTTCTATTCTGTCACAAAAGATAATGTGTCAAAATCAACATTAAAAATTTATGATTTTAACCTTAAAGAAGTTCCAATTTTAACAAAAATTTTGTCTCTTGCATCCCTACAAGGAATTGCAGATTTAATGACGGGTGAGGGAATAAGATTTAGCGACTTTGAAATGAATTATGAAAATAAAAAAGAATTGATAAATATTTCAGAAATTTATGCAATAGGTCCAGCAATATCAATTTTGATGAAAGGATATGTCGAAAAAAATAAATTGGTAAGTTTAAGAGGAACATTAGTTCCCGCAACCACAATTAATAAAACTATTGGATCAATTCCATTCTTAGGAGATTTACTTGTTGGTAAAAAAATAGGAGAAGGTGTATTTGGGGTAAGTTTTAAAATCAAAGGCCCACCTAAAAAACTAAAAACAACAGTTAATCCTATAAAAACTTTAACTCCCAGATTTATTACTCGAACATTAGAAAAAATTAAAAATCCTTAATTGATCAACTCAATAATTACATGATTTTTTTTTCCATGGGATAATTTAAATTTTTTATCTTTTTTATCAAAGTCTTTTATAGATAATAAATATTTTTCATCATATATTGAATTGTCATTAATTTTTATACCACCATTTTTTATAGATCTTCTTACCTCGCTTTTAGATACTAATAAGTTTGCACGTACTACGAGATCAAGAATAGAAACACCTTTGTTAACTTCTTCATTTTTTATTTTTGTAAGTGGTAAATTTGAACTCATCCCTCCCTTTACAAATACATCATTGGCAGTTTCAAATGATTTCTTAGATTCTACTTTACCATGAAGCAAAGAAGTTGCTTCATTTGCTAAGAGCATCTTTAAATCATTTATGTTATCATTTTTCATATTATCAATCTTATAAGCAGGTAAATCAGTAAACATTTTTAAAAATTTAATAACATCTCTATCGTCAGTATTTCTCCAAAATTGCCAGTAATCAAATGGAGATAATAATTTTTTGTCTAACCATATTGCACCTTTTTCTGTTTTCCCCATTTTAGCGCCACTTGCCAAAGTAATTAATGGTGTAGTCAATCCATAAACTTGTTTACCAGAATGTCTTTTAATTAACTCAACTCCATTTACAATATTTCCCCATTGATCAGAACCTCCTAATTGCATCAGGCAATTTTTGGTTCTATTTAATTCTAAAAAATCATATGCTTGCAATATCATATAATTGAACTCCATATAACTTAAAGATTGCTCTCTATCGAGTCTCAATTTTACACTATCGAAACTTAACATTTTATTTATTGTAAAATGTTTTCCTATATCTCTTAAAAAATTTATATAGTTTAATTTTCCAAGCCAATTAAAATTGTTAACAAATATTGGTTTTGTTTTTAAACTTTTTGTACTTAAAAAAATATTGAATATACCTTTGATATTTTTAATATTTTTTTCTATCTCAGTTTCAGATAAAATTTTTCTAGTTTCTTCTTTACCCGAAGGGTCGCCTATCCTCGTTGTTCCTCCTCCCAACAATACAATAGGTTGATGACCAAATTTTTGTAAAAGCCTTAAGCACATTATTTGCATTAGGCTTCCAACGTGTAAACTTTGAGCAGTACAATCAAATCCTATGTAGGCTTTAATACTCTCTTTATTCATCAAATTTTCTAATTGCTCAAGATTTGTGCATTGATTGAAATAGCCTCTTTCTTTAAACTCTGTAAGAAATGTTTTTTTCATATTTTTAAAAAATGTTTAGATTTAATATACTTTATTTAAAGTAATTAAAAAATATATGAATAAAAGTTATTATTGTCTTGGTTTAATGAGCGGAACATCTGGCGATGGTGTAGATGCATCAGTTATAAAATCTGATGGTGAAAATAAATTTAATGAAATATCTAATTTCTATAGAAAATATGATCAAAAAACTAAATCTGAGATACATTCACTTCAAGAGGAAATAAGAAATAAAAAAAATAAAAAAATTCCAACTAAACAAATATTAGTTGAATTATCACTGAGGTTGAAAGATTTATCTGAAAAAATAACCAATTTTCACATAGATTTTTCAAAATCCATAATTTCTAAAACAGAGGTTAACTTAATTGGTTTTCATGGACAAACAATCTTACATTACCCAGAGGAAAAAATTTCAGTTCAATTAGGAGAGGGTGAACTATTATCAAAAAAAACAGAAAGGCCAGTTGTATATAATTTTAGAGAAAATGATATTAAAAATGGAGGAGAAGGAGCTCCATTAACACCAATATTTCATAAGTTACTAGCAAAAAAATATTCTTTAGATACACCTTTAACAATTTTAAATATTGGGGGAATTACAAATATAACTTTAATTGAAAAAGATCTTAAAATTTCAAGTTATGATATAGGTCCAGGAAATTGCATGATAGACAAATGGATAAGATTAAATTCAAAATTTTCCTATGATGCGGAGGGTAAAATTGCGAAAAAAGGAAATGTAGATCACTTTATTTTAAATCAGACTTTAGATAACTTTTATAGTAGCGAAATTTCAAAAAAAAAATCATATGATATAAATGATTTCGATATTCAATTTGCTAAAGGTTTATCACTTGAAAATGGAGCAGCAACTTTAACTGCAATTACAATTGAAATAATAACTCACAGATTAAATAAAAATAATATACTATTATGTGGAGGAGGTAGGAAGAATTTATTTTTTGTTGAAAATTTAAAAAAAAAATTTACAAAAAAAATACAACTAATTGATGACTTTAATATAAACGGAGACTTTGTGGAATCACAAGCTTTTGGTTATTTAGCTATAAGATCTATGTTAAAAAAACCCATAACTTTTCCTAGCACAACAGGCTGCAAAATTGCTAGCTTGGGTGGAAAATATATTCAAAATTTTTAGTACAAAGCTATTTCTTTGTTAATATATTTATCAAGAGATTTAATTAAATTTTTGTCAGCATTTGAAAAAAAATGATTTGCATCAGAAATAGGATCAAATTCTACCTTAATCCCTTTTTGTGAGCTTAACCTTTTATCAAGTTCATTTATATAACTACTTGGAACCAACTCATCTTTTTTTCCATAAATAACGATTCCAGATGTTGGGCATGGTGATAGAAAAGAAAAATCATAAACATTAGGTTGAGGAGAAATTGCTACAAATCTATTTATTTCCGGTCTTCTCATTAATAATTGCATTGCAATTAATGAACCAAATGAAAATCCTGCAATCCAACATTGTGAATTGTCAAAGTTTTCTCTTTCAACCCAATCAAGCGCTGCCGCTGCATCTGCTAATTCACCTTGCCCGTTATCAAAATCTCCATCACTTTTACCAACTCCTCGAAAATTAAATCTACAGACGGAAAAATCGTTATCTACAAAAGTATTAAAAGCATCAACAACGACTTTATTATTCATGGTGCCTCCATATTGAGGATGAGGATGTAGCATTAAAGCCACCGGAGCAGTATTTTTTTTACTTTTAAAATACTTTGCTTCAAGTCTTCCGACTGGCCCGGGAATAAAAATTTCTACAACTTTACTATCCATATTTTCTTGTTAATGATTATCAGTATCAAAAATTATTTATGTTTTTCTATCAAAACTAAGCGTCAAAATGCAAGCTATAAAAAAATGTATAATCTTGACTATTTTAGTCGGGTATATATATAAGTAGCGAAATTCAACAATTATGAAGCTAAACACTAAATCAAGATATGCTGTAATGGCTTTAGCCGATCTAGCTAAATATTCTTCTCAAAAACCAGTAAGTTTGAGAGAAATTTCTATAAGGCAGAATATTTCTGTTCATTATTTAGAGCAAATATTTTTAAAACTAAAGAAAAATAATGTTGTCAAAAGTATAAGAGGAATTAAAGGAGGTTATGTTTTAAATAAACATCCAGATGAAATAAAAATTGCAGAAATTTTTTTTGCTATAGATGAAAAAGTAAAAACCATTGCGTGCAAAAAAGATATTAAGAAAAGCTGTAATGGAAAATCTGTAAAATGTATTACTCATAATTTATGGGATGAGCTAGATATTCATATAAATAACTTCTTTGATAACAAAAAACTCAGTGACCTAATTAATACACAAAACAATAGGATATAATGAGAGAAAAAGAATTAGATAAATTAAAAGATTATAAATACGGATTCTCAACCGACATTGAAAATTATAAAGCTCCAAAGGGTTTAAATGAAGATGTAATAAAATTTATTTCAAAAATCAAAAAAGAACCTAAGTGGTTACTTGATTGGAGATTAAAAGCATTTGAAAGATTAAAAGTTCTAAAAGAACCAGATTGGCAAAAACCAAAATATCCAAAAATTGATTATCAAGATCTTTACTATTATTCAGCACCCAAAAGTTTTAAAGAGAAACCTAAAAGTTTAGATGAGCTTGATCCAAAATTACTAGAGACCTATAAAAAACTTGGTATACCTTTGCAAGAACAACAAAGGTTAAATGGTATTGCAGTAGATGCGGTATTTGACTCTGTTTCTGTTGCTACTACATTTAAAGAAACTCTTACAGAAAAAGGAATAATATTTTGCTCTATATCAGAAGCTGTCCAAAAACATCCTGAACTGGTAAAAAAATATCTTGGTACAGTAATTCCTATAACAGATCATTTTTTTGCAACACTCAATTCAGCTGTATTCACTGATGGCTCATTTGTTTACATTCCACCAAATGTAAAATGTCCAATGGAACTCTCAACATATTTTAGGATTAATGCATCGGATACAGGACAATTTGAAAGAACTTTGATTATTGCCGATAAAGGTAGTTATGTGAGTTACCTAGAGGGATGCACTGCTCCTATGAGAGATGATAACCAGTTACATGCTGCTAATGTTGAACTGATAGCTTTGGATGATGCTGAAATTAAATATTCAACAGTTCAAAATTGGTATCCCGGTGATAAAGATGGGAAAGGGGGAATTTATAATTTTGTTACAAAAAGAGGTTTGTGCAAAGGAAATAATTCAAAGATTTCTTGGACACAAGTTGAAACGGGTTCAGCAATAACCTGGAAATACCCAAGTTGTATTTTGCGTGGAGACAATTCTATTGGTGAATTTTATTCAATAGCTATTACCAACAATTATCAGAAAGCTGATACAGGAACGAAAATGATCCACATCGGAAAAAATACAAAAAGTAAAATAATTTCTAAGGGTATTAGTGCTGGAAAATCTGATATGACTTATAGAGGCTTAGTTGATATATCTAAAAAAGCAAAAAACTCTAGCAATTATACTCAGTGTGACTCTTTATTAATGGGTAATAAATGTGGTGCTCATACAGTTCCTTATATTAAAAATAAAAATTCAGATTCAACTATAGCCCATGAGGCAACTACTTCTAAAATTAGTGAGGATCAACTTCATTATTGTCAACAAAGAGGCTTAAATTCAGAAGAAGCAGTTGGATTAATAGTAAATGGGTTTTGTAAAGAAGTTTTGCAGCAACTACCAATGGAGTTTGCAGTTGAAGCACAGAAATTAGTGGGAATTAGCTTAGAGGGAAGCGTAGGGTAATGCTAAAAATAAATAATTTAAAAGCTAACATAGATAATAAAGCCATACTTAATGGGTTTAATTTAGAAATTAGACCTGGCGAAGTTCATGCAATCATGGGGCCTAATGGTTCAGGAAAGAGCACTTTGTCAAATATTCTGTCAGGAAAAAAAGGGTATGATATATCAGGTGAAGTATTGTTTGAAGAGAAGAATTTATTCAATTTAGAAACAGAAGAAAGAGCACACAAAGGAATATTTTTAGCATTTCAATATCCACTTGAAATACCTGGCGTTAATACAAATATATTTTTAAAAACTTCTCTTAATGCAATTAGAAAAGCTAGAGGTGAAAAAGAGTTAGATGCGATCGAATTTCTGAACTTAGTTAAACAAAAATCAAAAGAATTAAAATTTGATGAGGAAAAACTTAATAGACAATTAAACGTTGGTTTTTCTGGTGGAGAGAAAAAGAAAAATGAAATTTTGCAAATGTCTATTTTAAATCCAAAATTATCAATTCTAGATGAGACCGATTCCGGACTAGATATTGATGCGTTAAAGGTAGTTGCAAATGGGGTTAATTCACTAAGAAAAAAAAATAATTCTTTTTTAATAATAACACATTATCAAAGATTACTGGATTATATAAAACCAGATTTTGTTCATGTTTTAATAAATGGTAAAATAATTAAATCAGGTGGTCCAGAATTAGCTATAGAATTAGAAAATAAAGGTTACGAAAATTTTAATTAAATGGAAAACAGATTAAAAATAGATTTTGAAAAAACTTTTAAAGATAATTTATCTAAAAAAGATTTTAGTACAAAAGAAAAATATCTTAATAATTTTTTAAAAGAAGGTTTTCCAAATCGAAAATTGGAAAACTGGAAATTTTCTGACTTTAATCAAATAGTTAGTAAAAATATTGGTGAATTAAATTTTTATAATAATTTTTCAAAAAAAAATAAAATTTCAAATTCAAATTTAATAAATAAATTTGAACATAATAAAATCATCTTATTTAATGGGAAAATTGAAAATATAGATTTTAGTTACGAAGATAAAAATCAAATTACTATTTCAAAGGATAAAAAATTTGAAATAAAATCAGAGGAAAACTCGTTATTAACATTAAATAATGTATTTAATGATAATAATTGTCTAATAACTATCAAAAGTAATTATATTTTTAAAAAACCCTTAGTTATTTATCATTTAACAAACGATGAGACTAAATCAACAAATATTAATTTACAATTAAATTTTTTATTGGAACAAAATAGTTCTCTAAAAGTAATTGATATCTTTAATAATAAATCACAAAAGAATTTTATTAATATTTTTTATAATTTTAATTTAAAAAAAGATGCAATTTTGAAGAACTACAAAATCGATAATTACAAAAATAATAATATTCAATATTCATTTAATAATATTGAGCAAGATGCTAATAGCATCTCAGAGACATTTATTTTGTCTTGTGGTTCAAAATTTATTAAAAATGAGATTAATTGCAGCCTCAAAGAAAAATATTCATCGGCATTTGTTAATGGAATATTCTACTTAGATGATGAAAATCAACATGAAATAAGAACAAAGATTAATCATTTAAATGAAAATACAAAAAGTTATCAATTGATAAAAGGTGTTATTAATGATCAATCTAAAGCTGTTTACCAAGGAAAAATTTATGTTGATTCAACTGCACAAAAAACAGATGGATACCAATTAAGCAAAGCTATTTTACTTAATGATGAGTCAGAATTTAATGCAAAACCTGAATTAGAGATTTATGCTGATGATGTAAAATGTTCTCATGGCTCAGCATCGGGCAGTTTAAATGAGAACTCAATTTTTTATTTAAGATCAAGAGGTTTAAATTATCAGGAAGCCAAAAACCTTTTGATAAAAGGTTTTTTATTAGATGTAATTGAAAAGATAACTGATGATGAAATTAAAAGTTTTATTAAAGAAATAATGGGATTTAAAGAATGAACATAGACAATATAAAAAAACAGTTTCCAATATTTAATAGCAAAGTGCAAAACAATGACCTTGTATATTTAGATAGTGCGAATTCGTCCCAAAAACCACAAGTTGTTGTAGATAGAATTTATGATTTTTATACAAAAGAGTTTTCAAACGTTGGAAGAAGCGTTCACTATTTAGCTGTAGCAGCAACAAACTTATATGAAAACACAAGAGTTTTGGTTCAAAAGTACATAAATGCTAAGGATCCTAATGAAATTGTTTTCACAAAAGGAGCAACAGAGGCCATTAATTTAGTTGCAAACACTTTTGGACAAAAATTTTTAAAGGAAGGTGATGAAATTTTACTTACTGAACTTGAACATCATTCAAATTATGTTCCATGGCATTATTTAAGAAGATCTAAAGGTATAAAGATTAAATTTGCAGAATTTAATGCAAATGGAGAAGTAACTCTTGAAAGTATAGATAAAAATATAACTCCAAAAACTAAAATGATTGCGATTACACATTTATCGAATGTTACAGGTGCAATATTGCCAATAAAAGAGATTACAAAGTTAGCACACTCTAAAAATATACCAGTGCTTATTGATGGATGTCAGGGAGCGCCCCATTTAAAATTAGATATGCAAGATATAGGATGTGATTTTTATGCTATATCTTGTCATAAGATGTACGGACCAACTGGTCTTGGAATTCTTTATGCCACAAAAAAATGGCTTGAAGTTTTACCTCCTTATCAAGGAGGTGGAGGAATGATCAAAGAAGTAAAAAAAGAGGGGATTACTTTTGGAGATTTACCCAACAAGTATGAAGCAGGCACTATGGCTACCGCACAAGTTATTGCTTTTGGTGAGTCGATTAGATTTTTAAATAAAGTAGGAATTGAAAATATAGAAAAACATGAGAGTGAGATTACAAAATATGGTGAAGAAGTTTTAAGAAAAAATAATTCTGTAAAATTAATAGGAAGCCCAAAAAACAAAGGATCAGTTTTATCTTTCACTTTAGATGGAATACACGCACATGACATTGCAACTATATTAGATGAAGATGGAATAGCAATTAGAGCAGGTCACCACTGTTGTCAAATTCTCCATGACAAATTAGGTTTATCAGCAACTGCAAGAGCATCAATAGGCGTTTATAACACTAAGGATGATATTGATAAACTCAATGACTCTTTAAATAAATGCAAAAAAATATTTGATAGATAATGGAACTTAAAGAATTATATCAAGAAATAATTTTAGATCATGGTAAAAATCCAAGAAATCTAAAAAAATCAGATAATTTTAATAAAGATGCAAAAGGTCACAATCCCTTATGCGGAGATAAAGTTCATATATTTTTAAAAGTTGATGTAAAAAATAAAATATCAGACATAGCTTTTGAGGGTAGTGGATGTGCAATTTCAATGGCATCAGCTTCTATAATGACTGATTTGATGAAAGAAAAAAAAGAAGTTGAGGTAAAAGAATTAGTAGATGACTTTTTAGAAATGATAAAAAAAAATCCAGAGCTTAAATCAAAAATTCTAGAAGATAATGAAAAAACAAAATTAATGTCATTATCAGGTGTAAAAAAATATCCTATGAGAGTCAAATGTGCAACTATGGCTTGGCACACACTCTCAGCAGCTATGAAAAATTCGAATGAAGAAATAACAAAAGATAAATCAGATTAATATGGAACTCAAAGAAAAAATAATAGCAGAAATCAAAAAAATATATGACCCAGAGATACCAGTGAATATATATGAACTTGGATTAATATATGATGTGAAAGTTGAGAATGATAGTTCTGTTAAAGTAAAAATGACTTTAACAACACCAAATTGTCCTGTTGCAGAAAGTTTGCCAAAAGAAGTTAAAGATAGTATTATGAATTTGCCAGAGGTTAAAGATGTAGACTTAGAGCTAGTATGGGACCCTCCTTGGGATAAATCTATGATGTCTGAGGCAGCTAAATTAGAATTAAATTTATGAGTAAACAAATTATTTCACTTACAGAAAACGCTGCCAATAGAATTAAGGAAATTGTGAGCAGTGCTAAAAGTGAAATTATAGGTGTTAGAGTAGGTGTGAAAACAGGAGGTTGTGCAGGCATGTCTTATGTTATGGAATACGCGAATAAACCCGAAATAAATGATGAAATTATTGAGCAAAAAGGAGTTAAATTGTTTATAGATCCAGGTGCAGTAATGTATCTTCTTGGCACCGAAATGGACTATAAAACTGAGGAATTTTCCTCATCCTTTGTATTTAAAAATCCAAATGAAACTGAAAGATGTGGATGCGGGGAGTCATTTAATATATAGTATTATTAATGAGAGATACTAAACATTTAGAAAAACATTCAAATAAAATAGCTGAAAGTAAGAAGGAGAAAGTTCTTTTTAGAACTCAAAGAAAAGCTGTCGAAGCTGGTGCGCATGGCACTCTAGAGTATACTATCAAAGAAGGTGAAAATAAAGATAGACTTGCTGACGAAAAAATAATTAAAAATAAAAAATAGTATTTAACAGCTATAATACATGTCAAATTCAATCGGGTGGGGCGTGTGTTCAAAGTTATGTATTTCCTCAAACTTTAAAGCTATGTAAGCATCAATTTGGTCATCGGTAAATACTCCACCTTGTTTTAGAAATTCTCTGTCCACATCTAAACTTTCCATCGCTTCACGTAACGAACCACAAACAGTTGGAATATTTTTTATTTCATCTTCTGATAATGAATAAAGGTCTTTGTCGAATGATTTTCCTGGATCTATTTTATTTTTAATTCCATCTAATCCAGCCATCAGCATAGCTGAGAATGTTAAATAAGGGTTTCCAGAAGCGTCAGGAAATCTAATTTCGCATCTTGCACCTTTTTTACTTAAAGTTATAGGAATTCTACAAGAAGCAGATCTATTTCTTGCTGAGTATGCTAAAAGCACTGGAGCTTCAAAACCTGGTATTAATCTTTTGTAACTATTTGTTGTTGCGTTTGAAAAAGCATTAATAGCTTTTGCATGTTTTAAGATTCCACCAATGTAGTGTAATGCCGTTTCTGATAAACCTGAATATTTATCTCCAGAAAAAGTTGGTGTATCACCCTTCCAAATTGATTGATGGACATGCATTCCAGATCCATTATCACCTTTAACTGGTTTAGGCATAAAAGTTGCAGATTTTCCAAATGAATGAGAAACCATGTGCACAACATATTTATATAGTTGTACGTTATCAGCTTGGTTTACCAAAGTACTAAATAACATTCCAAGCTCATGTTGACTTGGTGCAACTTCGTGATGATGTTTTTCTACAGTAATTCCAACATCTCTTAAACCTTTAAGATATTCACCTCTTATATCTTGCGCGCTATCTACTGGAGGAACAGGAAAATAACCTCCTTTTATTCCTGGTCTATGACCCAAATTTCCATTTGGATACTCTTTTCCAGTATTATATGGACCTTCTGAACTATCAATTTTAAAACTAGTTTCATTCATGTCATTTTTATACTTAACATCATCAAATACAAAAAATTCTGGCTCAGGTCCAAAATATGCTTTGTCACCAACACCTGAAGTTTTTAAATACGCCTCAGCCTTTTTTGCAATACCTCTTGGATCTCTCTCGTAAGGATCTTTTTTTATAGCATCTAAAATATCACAAAATAAAATTAGAGTGTTATGAGATGTAAAAGGATCAATTACTTTTCTGCTTAGATCTGGCTTTAAAATCATGTCAGACTCGTTTATTGCTTTCCAACCTGCTATTGATGAGCCATCAAAAAATACACCATCATTTAATAAGCTTTCATCAACGGCTGTTGCATCCATAGTTAAATGTTGAAGTTTTCCTCTTGGATCAGTGAATCTTAAATCAAGAAACTCAACTTCTTTTTCTTTCATTAATTTTAATACGTCTGAAGAACTCATAATTTTTAAAATAGTTACCTGTTTAATACCAAATTTTAGAGATTTAGCTTGTTAATTATTTAAATATCACCTATGCAAAACTCACATAGATAAATGGGCATTAATATGCAATATTCAATTCACAAATTGTTACAATTACTAGTTGAATGGAAGATTTATTAAAAAAGGAATCGGTTAAAAGAGTATTAAAAGTTTTAAATGATTTTGATCAATCAATAAAAGTCGAAAAATTGGATACATCAGCTAGAACAGCAAAAGATGCTGCAGAAAGTTTAAAAACCGAAATTGGGTCTATCGTAAAAAGCTTATTACTTAGAAGACAAAGCTCATTCTTGTTATGTTTAGTTGCTGGTGATAAGAGGTGTTCCTTAAA
>MDSW01212010.1_pt1 | contig 53473 bp, 57 predicted proteins | sample 811171 | NCBI WGS metagenome assembly MDSW01 (sample SAMN05326641, study PRJNA326480) | marine metagenome | isolation source: seawater | place: Atlantic Ocean: North West | collected 2012
ACAAATGTCATTCTTCCCATCAGAGACTACTCAGATTCAATTTAGCTGGTTAGCTATTGATAATGAAATAACTTCTGATACCAGCATTATTAATTATCTAAATCCTGTCGGAGGACAACTTGTTGCTTATCTTGGTGCGCTTGATCCAAATGGAACTGGTGCCGTTACTGGTGCAGCATTTTCAAATGGTTTAAATTTATTTAAATCAGGTGGATTTAATTGCTTAGCTCCTCAATTTGCTCCTGCAGCAGGGATACCATGTCCGGTAGCTCAAGGTGTTCCATTAAGTTTAATGGGAAATAAACTTCCAAATACTGCTGAATTAGAATATAGCTTATCGCTGACAAAAGTTTTCGCATCTAGTGTTGGTGAGACTTCTGCTAGATTATCTTATAGATATAGAGATGAATCTAATTCCAGCGCTTTTGAAGAGGTTAGAATGGCAATACCTGAAAACAAGTATATCGATATGCTTGTTAAATTTACTCCAAATGACAGCGATTGGTATTTAGCCCTTTATGGAAAGAATATTGCTGACGATAGACAATTACAGTTCTTAAGAACAGCAAGTAATTTACAAGGCGGGCAACTATACGGATCATTTTCTGATCCAAGAACTTGGGGTCTTCAATTTGGATTAGAATTTTAATCAATTCTTAGTTAAAAAAGCCCAGTGATACTGGGCTTTTTTTTACGTATACTAACACTATGCAAGCATTACCATACACTCATGACTCAATAAAAGTGACCGAAGAAATGTGCGATCATAACGGACACATGAATGTAAATTATTATTACAGATTATTTGATAGTACTTATACATCATTCTACATTGAAGAGTTAGGCTTTAATCAAAAGTATATAGAGAGTGGATTTTCAACTTTTACATTGGAAGACAGCATTAGATATCTTAATGAATTTACTTTAAACGAAGAAGTCTATCCATCGTTTATATTATATAAAGCAAATAAAAAACTACTTCATTTTGTTGGAATCCTGCAGAATAAAGATTCAGAATTAGCAGCTATTTTTGAAACTGTATTAGGGCACATTGATTTAAGCAAAAGAAAAATAGTAAATTTTTCTGATGAAAAGATTGATTTTTTACAAAGCGTTTATTTAAAACAGAAAGAAAACTTGCAAATTCCTTTCGACGTGAAACTTTACATTAAAGATACAGATGCATAAGTACTTTTTGTTTATTGTTTTAATTCCACTGTATGTCAATAGTTATGAATTTAGCGCAATGACTCTAAATGCTCAAAATTTGTTTGATACCACTGATGATAAAAATAAAGATGATAAAGCCTATCTTCCAATAGAGTTAAAGCAATCAAAAAAACATATCAAATCATGCAGTAATATAAAAGTTAAGTCATGGAGGGAAGAATGTTTATTTTTAGATTGGAATGATGAAGTCAAAAATGCAAAACTAAACAATCTAGTAACAAACATAGTTTCATATCAAAATATTGGTCCCGATATCGTAGCTCTCCAAGAAGTAGAAAATATAAATATTCTTAATCAACTGCTAGAACTTTTGAAACCATTTGGATATGTAGATGCAGTATTAATTGAAGGAAAGGACTTTAGAGGTATTGATAATGCCATCATATCTAAATACAAAATTTTAGATTCAAAACTTCATTACATTTCATTTACCGGGAAGTTTGAAGGTAAGGACACAAGACCAATCTTAGACTCAACACTCGATGTTCATGGCACGAAAATTAAAATATATAATGTACATTTTCCATCAGGCTTTCATGATGTCTCAATGCGACTTGATTCATTAAATTTATTAAGCAATTTACTAAAAACTCACAGTTATCCAACTATTGCCCTGGGTGACTTCAATGTAAATACAAAAGAAGATAATGAATTAAATATTTATTCTTCTGAGGAAGATGATTGGAGTGTTGCCCATTTAAAAGGGTGTAAAACTTGTAAGGGGTCTTATTACTACAATTATGGAAAAACGTGGGAGTATTTAGATACAATTTTTTTATCAAAAAATAGAAATATTTTTTATATCTCTGACAGCATTACGATTCACGCTACCAATAATAACTCATATCAAGATACAGGGAGGCCTATAAGATTCAACCCTAAGAAAAAGAATGGGGTATCTGACCACCTACCAATGGTTGCAAAGTTTCAAATCAATTAGTTTTTACAGATATTTATTTTCACTTACGCCAGCCGCCTCTATCAAAGATACGCAAGTAAGTTAATTGATCATGGTCTGAGTCATTCATAACTTTACAGTAATCTCCTGATTCAACTAAAACCACATCGCCCGCAGACAATTCATATGAATCTTTATGTTCAATTCCATAAGAAGGGTTTGATCCGTGACCTTCATCAGAATTCATATACTCAACTACTTCCATAGTCCCCCTGCCGTTGGTAATAACATAAACAACGTCTGAATCAATCAATTTATGACCTAACGTTGATTTGCCTGGCTGAATAACTGTCTTACTTGCAATGATTCTTTGAAGCAAGTCGTTTGACCAGACAGTATAATCATCTGTTGTTTTTTGTGGCGACCCACCAATTCTAAAATTTGTATATTTTTTAGCCATATTAAATTTCCTTCGCTAATTATAAGTATTTGATGTGAATATACTAGTATATATAAGTATTAAGGGTGTTGTTATTAAGTATTATTTACTATACTTGATTATAGTCAATTAAATGATATAGAGGAGCATAAACAATGAGTAAAACATACACTAATCCAGAAACAATAGGACTTCATGCAGGATGGAGAAAAGATGAAAATACTAATTCAGTAGCAGTACCAATTCATCAAACTACTAGCTTTCAATTTGATGATACAGAACATGCAGCAAATCTATTTGCATTATCGGAACTTGGTAATATTTATTCAAGAATAATGAACCCAACATGTGCTGTTTTAGAGGATAGAATCGCTGCTTTAGAGGGCGGTGTAGGGGCGCTAGCAGTTGCATCAGGACAAGCAGCTTCCGCTTACGCGATTCAAAATATAGCAAAAAAAGGAGACAACATTGTTGCCTCAGCACATCTTTATGGAGGAACATATAACCAATTTAAAAATGTTTTTTCAGACATGGGTATTGAAGTTAGGTTTGTTGATCCAGCAGATCCAAATAATTTTGCAGAAGCGACTGATGAAAATACTAGAGCCTATTATGGAGAAGTGCTTCCAAATCCAAGTTTTGAAGTTTTTCCAATTAGTGAAGTTGCTGAATTAGGAAGACCTCTTGGAATTCCATTAATTGTTGATAATACTGCAGCTCCCGTAATTTGTAAGCCTTTTGATCATGGCGCAGCAGTTATAATTCACTCAACTACTAAGTTTATTGGTGGTCACGGAACTTCAATTGGTGGAATTATTGTTGATAGCGGCAATTTTGACTGGGAAGCATTTCCAGAAAGACAGCCAGCATTAAATAATCCTGATCCATCTTATGGTGGTGCCGTTTGGACTGAGGCAGTCAAGCCATTAGGACCAATTGCCTACATACTTAAAGCAAGGACAACGATTTTAAGAGACATGGGAGCTGCTATGAGCCCATTTAATGCATTTATGTTCATTCAAGGCCTTGAAACATTAGCTCTTAGAATGAGAGAGCATTCAAGCAATGCTGAAAAAGTAGCTGAATACCTCTCAAATCATGATTCTGTTGAAAGGGTAAGTTATCCATCTCACATGGATGGTTATGCTAAAGAAAGAGCGGATAAATATCTAACTAAAGGCAATGGAGGCTTGATGGGCTTCGAAATTAAGGGCGGAATAGAAGAAGGTAAGAAATTTATTAATGCTTTAGAGATGGTATATCACGTTGCCAATATTGGTGACTCAAGAAGCTTAGCCATTCATCCAGGAAGCACAACTCATAGCCAACTAAATGAAGAAGAGTTATTAGCAGCTGGTATTACCCCTGGATACGTAAGACTTTCTATCGGATTAGAGCATGCTGACGATATAATAGCTGACTTTGAGCAAGCTTTATCGAAGATATAAGAAATCTTGAGCCAAGAATTAGTCACTTACATAGTTCTTGGCTCATATGAGAGACTCAAAGACCTTAAGCTACCAGTCTCAACTAAAAAAGAGGAGTATCTTTTAACTAATTTCTTAGATGACTCATGTTTTGAAGATGTAATTGATAAATTAATATTTAAAGCAAAAGGTAATATAGTAGTCTTACTACCACCCTCATCATTCCCTAATTCAAAATCAAAAAAAATGTTAATGAAAATTTCTAGCATTGATCATTCTTCGTGGGGCTGGTTTCAATTTAATGAAAAAAGAAACGATTTTATACAAAATTTAAAAAAAATCTCTTCTGTTATTAGAAGTATTCCCAATTTAGAACAGGGTATTTTTTTTAATAAAAGGTTATATTTTTCAGTCGGGGGTATTGGAAAATTTGGTTCATCGCCTTTTAATGAAATATCAAAAAGGTTTTATTCAAGAATTGATCCACAAATACCACTCCCTGCTCTTATAATAAGAACAAAAAATTTAACTATCTTTTAATGATGAATAATCAATCTTTAATAATTGCAGAAAAAATAGCTTATAAAATAAATGATAAAAAGCTTTTTTATAATCTTTCCTTTTATGTCAATAAAGGAGAAGCTTTACATATTTGTGGTTCAAACGGATCGGGTAAATCTACTTTAATAAGAATTATTCTAGGAATCACCAGTCAAACTAAAGGTAATTTCAATTATGGAAATACAAAAAAGATTTGTTACTTAGGGCATAAAAACGCATTAAAGTCATACTTGTCTGTTGCTGACAATCTTATGCTTTTAGATTTAGATGATCATATTGAATTAGATCCCTATTTGAAAAAATTAGAACTTAAAGAGCTCTTAGATATCACAGTTGCAAATCTATCATTTGGACAACAAAAAAAACTTGCTCTACTAAGAATTTTTTTAAATGACTCTGATCTAATAATCTTAGATGAGCCTTTTGTTGGTCTTGATAAAAAAACTCTTGATTTAGTTATAGATTTTCTAGCTAAAGAATTAGATGCTAAAAAAGGAATAATTTATACATCACATATACATTGTGAGATTGAATCAAAAATCCTTAATTTAGAATAATTTATGAACACACTGTACTTAGAATATTTAAAGCTTAAGAAAAAAACTAGGAATTGGCTAGGACCAATATTAGTATTTATTTTAATTATGATCGCCTATCCTTTAACTGTTGAATTTCTTCAAAAAGATCTTGAGCAAGGTTTTTTTTCATTACTATGGATATCCATGCTTTTATCAATGATGCTTGCAACTGAAGATATTTTTTTAGAAGATTTTAATGATGGATCTCTTGAACAAATTTTAATATCTACTTCATCTTTTCCTATATTGATTGCTAAAAAGATTTTTATTTATTGGGCTATGATCGGAATACCTATATCTCTTTTTAGTTTTCTCTTTTCTCTTTCGATTACAAGAGATTTACAAGTAAGTTTATTAATAATGCCATTGTCAATGCTTTGTACGTATATTTTTCTTAACCTATTTGTATTTGGAAGTGCGTTAAGCTTAAATAAAGGATCTGTGTTGGGAGCAATTATCACTATGCCAATAGCATTGCCTGTATTAATAGTTCTTGGAAAAAGTGTAATAGCTATTCAGTTTGGTATAAATTATCTTGGGTTTTTGCTCTTATTATTGGGTGGCTTATCTATTATAATTACAGCAGTACCTTTTATAGTATCTTACGTAATTAAAGCTCATCTAGAGTAGGATTACACCAGCACACATTTGAAAGTGATAAAAAAATTTATACATCAGTTTGCCTCTCCTAAGACTTACTTATTTCAAGTAAATAGGGTATATAAGTATATTTTTTATTTCTCATTACTTATTTATACCTTTTCATTAATATGGGGGCTTCTGTTTACGCCAGAAGATTTTGTCCAAGGCAATTCATTTAGGATTATATATCTTCATGTTCCTGCATCTTTTTTATCTCAATCTCTCTATGCAATTATGGCAATTGCTAGTGTTACTTATCTTGTATGGCGAGTAAAACTTGCAGCATATCTAATTATTGCTATAGCCCCAATAGGGGCAATGACTACCTTTTTAGCACTTCTCTCTGGTTCAATATGGGGTATACCTACATGGGGAACTTGGTGGCAGTGGGATGCAAGAATTACATCAACATTAATATTATTTATAATGTATCTAGGTTTAATCTCATTGCATAACTCTTTTAGTAATTTTGAAAAAGCTGATAAGTTATTATCTTGGTTGGTTATAGTAGGATTTATAAATATTCCAATTATTAAGAAATCAGTTGACTGGTGGAGCACGCTGCATCAATCAGCATCTATTACTTTGACTGATAAGCCTAGTATCGATCCATCAATGCTATATCCGTTAATAGGTTCAATGATTGGATTTTTTGGTTTAATTTTCTGCTTAGTAATTATTTCATCAAAACTCCAAATCTTCAAAAGAGAAAAAACTAAATCATGGATTAAAGATTATGTTTGAATTTGCATTTAAATCTTTTCAAGAAGCCATATATATGAATGGACATGGTGTTTATGTTTGGAGTGTAGTAATAATTTTAATTTTTTGTTTAGTTTGTGCCTTTTCTTACTACAAAATAAAACTTAAGGAATATAAGAAGAAATTAGATGAAACCTATTAGAAAAAGGAGACTTTATAATATTTTATTTGTTTTTTTATTCTCTGTTTCAGGTATTTCGCTAATTCTATATTCACTGAATTCAAACCTTGATTACTTCTTTACACCAACAGAGCTTAAGAATAATGATATTCCTATCGATAAGAGAATTAAGATTGGAGGAATGGTTTTGGAAGGCTCAGTCAAAAGAGATGCCTCAAAGATAACTTTTATAGTTACAGATTATGAGAATTCTATAGAGGTTCTCTTTAATGGCATTGTTCCAGATTTATTTCAAGAAGGCAGTGGAGTAGTGGCATTAGGCGTTATTAATAATGATATTTTTTATGCTCAAGAGGTATTAGCGAAACATGATGAAAATTATATGCCGCCAAATTTAAATCTAAAAAATGATAGTTGAGATTTCGCACTTTCTTTCAGTATTAGCAACAGGATTATTTTTTTTAACAGGTTGTTTTTCATTAGCTGTAAGAAATACATCTTATATTTCAAATCTTATAAGTAGAACTTATTCTCATGCTTTTTTATTTCTAATTATTTCTTTTTTAATCTATGTCTGGCTAGCAATAACAGATAATTTTAGTGTTCAATATATTGCCAGTCATTCTAATTCTGATTTGCCTGTTTTCTATAAAATTTCTTCTATTTGGAGTGCGCACGAAGGTTCTATGTTCTTGTGGATTGTATTCCTTTCGTTATGGGGGTTTGTTTTTAATCTTAATATAAATAACGATGAAGCTTTGAAACCAAAAGCAATAGGTGTAATTTCTCTTATTCTAGTAGGTTTTTTAATTTTTTTACTTGTAACATCTAACCCTTTTTCAACGATATTACCTATAGCGCCTTTAAATGGCGCAGACATTAATCCTGTTCTTCAAGATCCAGCATTAGCGATACATCCACCAACTCTTTACTTAGGCTATGTAGGTTTTGTTATACCTTTTGCTTGTGCAATTTCCTTTCTATTAATTGGGGATTCTGATATTCAATGGGAAAGACTAGTTAGAAAGTGGTCTGTTGCCTCTTGGGTATTTCTTACAGCTGGTATCACTTTGGGAAGTTGGTGGGCCTATTATGAATTAGGATGGGGCGGTTATTGGTTTTGGGACCCAGTAGAAAATGTTGCTTTAATGCCTTGGTTGGCCGCAACAGCATTTCTTCACTCCTTAAGTGTTTCTATAAAATCTTCACATCTAAGAATATGGACAATTCTTCTTTCGATTCTAGTATTTTCTTTGAGTCTTTTTGGAGCTTTTATTGTTAGATCTGGAATAATTGATAGCGTTCATGCTTTTGCAAATGATCCAGATAGAGGTCTTTATTTATTAGCATTCATTTCAATAATTGTATTAATGTCGATGTTTTTATTTATTTTTAGATTTTCAGTTATTAAGTCAGCTGACAATATAAAACGCTTTTCAAAAGAATCCTTTATATCGTTAAATAACATTTTTTTTGCATCATTAATATTTTCAGTAATGCTAGGCGTTACATATCCGCTCATTTATGAATACCTTTATGATCAAAAAATTAGTGTTGGCGCTCCATTTTATAATGCAATATTTATTCCAATAACTATATTGGCATCGTTATTTCTTTTTATTTCTGTTGACTCTAAATGGTCAAGAAGCATAAATATTAAATTTTTTACAAAACCTATAGTTATATCAATAATGCTTTCAATTATTGCCACAGCTACTATAGTTTTTCTTTTTAATACTAAAGTGATAGCAATTTATTTATCAATATTTTTTGGACTGCTTATAATTTTCAGGTACTTAATAGAAATGTGGAATTCATTTAACTATAAAAAATATATCAATCCCTTTAGCGTGATTGCACATTTTTCATTGGGATTACTTCTTGTATCAATTTCATTTAACAGTCTACTAAGCTCAGAGCGAGCAATGAACATAAAAATAGATGAATATGAAGAATACAAAGGCATGAAAGTCTATTTTAATGATATTAAGTTTGTTGAAGCTTCTAACTATGACGCTGTTCAAGCTGAGTTTTATATTGAAGACTCTGCTGGTAAGAATTTTACGCTAAACCCAGAGAAAAGAAGGTATTTCACAAGAGGACAGATAACAACTGAAACAGCTATAAAAGTAACAATACTTAGAGATATATATTTAACAATAGGTGATCAGCTAGACGATGGTAGTTGGGTTGTAAATATACAACTTAATTATTTTATTAGATGGATTTGGTTTTCAGCAGCACTAATGGCATTTGCAGGAATAGTGTTAGTATTCTCAAAAAGAAAAATTTAATTTATGAAAGCTTTACTAAAATTAACAGTCTTAATAGTACCCATTTCTTTTATATTGATGTTTTTTCTTTTGCTGACAGATGACACTCCATATCCAGGTGCAGACTATGATGTTTTTGATATGCCTCAATTTCAACTTAAAAATTTACAAGACAATGAATTAATTTTTAATTCAGATATTCAGGGAGATTATATCGTTAACATATGGGCGAGTTGGTGCATAACATGCAGAATAGAGCATCCGTATTTAATGAATTTGAGTAAACAAGGTATGCCAATTATTGGATTAAATTATAAAGACGAGAGAAGAGATGCAATAGATTGGTTAGAAAAGTATGGAAATCCATATGAGACCGTTATTCATGACTTAAAGGGAACTCTTGCTTTGGATATGGGTGTTACAGGCGCTCCCGAAACATTCTTGGTAAATAATGGCGAAATAGTTGCTCATTACCAAGGTGAAATAAATCCTTCAATATGGGCGGATGTTTTTATGCCAGTCATTGATGATAGGGAGATGTTTTAATATGAAATATCAATATATCATGATTATTCTTTTCTCGATTACTCTCTATTCTGGAACTTTGTATGAGTTTGATAACGAGGCCGACGAGATAAGGTTTAACAATCTTATACATGATATTAGATGTCCAAAATGTACATCTGGTTCATTAGCAAGTTCAAATGCTCCAATTTCTGAAGACTTAAAATTAAAAATAGCCGAGATGATTAATATAAAAAAAACAGATAGTGAGATAAAGGAATATGTCGTATCAAGATTTGGTAAAGAATCACTATACGAACCTCAGTTGAACAAAGATACTTTTATTTTATGGTTTTCTCCTTTTTTAATTTTATTTTGTGCTTTGTTTTTCTTCTTTCTTAGAAAAAAAACATAATGACTATCTTCTATCTTTTAATTGTATTCGCAGCTTTACCAATTATTGCCTATTTGTTAGCACAGAAAACTAATAATAAAGGCATTGTATTCGGGTTCACTTCAATTGTTTTTATAATATGCTTAGTAATTTTTACAAGTAAATTTGCAGTTTTAGGAAGTGTTAATAAACAAATATTGAGTAACAAAATACTGGAACAGGTTTATGTTGATTCAAGAATATCAAAAGAGAATCTAAATAAAATTGAACTTACTCTTAAAAATGATGAGTTAAAATCATGGTTAATCAACCTTATATCAAAATCTATTGAGCTAAACAAATTAAATTCTGCTGAAAGTCTAATAACTTTCTCTGAAAGATTTTTTGAAACGAACAACGAAAAGATTATATTTTATGGATTATATACAAGCTTAAGAAATGCAAAATTTCCTCAATTCAAAGATGCAAGTTTTATTATTGATAAAGATTCTGTATTTCCTTGTTCATTTAAAAATGGAATCGCAAAGCTTTTTGTAATGAATGGTCCTGAAATTCCAATCGCTCAGAAAGAATTTGAAAGTATTGCACGCGCTAAACTGACAAATCTGGATAGCGTAATTCCAGGATTTGATCTTGCATCAGCTCATCTTAATAATGAAACTATTGAATTTAACTTGGATATATTTTGCATTGAGAATGGCGAAGTATTTTCAGTAAGAAACCTAATAATTTTAGATAAAAATCAGCCATCTAATACATATAAAATTAATTCAAATGAATGGTTAAAAAAGTTACAAGAGTTATAATATATATGAAAAAATACTCTTAAAATGCAGTTAAAACATATAAAACTATCAGGTTTTAAAAGCTTCGTTGATCCAACGAAAATATCTTTTCCTACTAATATGGTTGGTGTTGTAGGTCCCAATGGATGTGGAAAATCTAATGTTATTGATGCTGTTAGATGGGTGTTAGGAGAACTATCAGCAAAGAATCTCAGAGGCGAATCAATGGTCGATGTTATTTTTAATGGTTCTGAAAAAAGAAAAGCATCAGGACAATGTAGCATAGAACTGTTATTTGATAATTCCAGCGGTAAGATTGGTAAAGAGTATGCCAGTTTTTCAGAAGTCTCAATTAAAAGAGTTATGACTAGAGATGCTCAATCTAATTATTATATTAATAATACAAAATGTAGAAGAAAAGACGTTCAAGAAATATTTCTTGGTACAGGTCTAGGACCAAGTTCCTATGCAATTATTGAGCAAGGAATGGTTAGTAGGCTTGTTAGTGCAAAACCAGATGAATTACGAACTCACATAGAAGAAGCTGCTGGAGTGTCAAAATATAGAGAAAGAAGAAAAGAAACAGAATCTAGAATAAAACGAACAAAAGAAAACTTATCTAGAGTTAAAGATATTAGAGATGAGATATCAAGACTAGTAAGAAGGTTAGAAAATCAAGCTAAAGCTGCTGAGAAGTATAATGTTTTAAAGAAAGATAAAGCTAGGTATGAATTAGATAAAGCTATTTTATTTTCGATAGAAGCAAAAAATAATAGAGATAAATTACAGAAAAAATTAGATTCTAATAATCGTGATTTACAAGTAAAAAATGCTGAATGTGACACTATTCAGGCTCAGATAGATCAATATAGAACTGAAAATGATTCTGTATTAAGTGAATACGAAGTTGCGCAAAAGAATTTTTATGCTGTTGGAGCAGAAATAGCTAAACGAGAAGCTAATTTACAAAATATTATTAATACAGAGTCTGAAACTAAGTTTAGCTTACAAAAAGCAATACAAAATTATGATAAGGCAAAAGAGACCGAAAAAAACTTTGATGAGCTAAGTCCAAGTGAAAAAGCGATGCATCTTCTTGATAGCATAATATCAACCATAGAAAAGTTCGGAATTAATAATGAAAGTATTCGAGAGAAGGCTTTAGAACTTAAAAAACTTTTAGTAGATATTTTAAATATAGCTACTGCTCAATCAAAATCTTTAACAGATGAATATCTATCAAGACAAAATGAACTAGAAGGCCAAATAGAAGAAGCAGAAAAACTTAAAGGTTCAATTGAGAGTGAAATGAAAGAATTTGTTGTAAAAAGTTCTGATGCAGAGTCAATTTTGATAGATCTTAGACAAAAGCAATCAAAATTTAATGAAGATTTGAGAGAGCTTGAAAACAATAAATCTATTGCTGACTTAGATTCAAGATCCATTTTAGAGAAGATAACCAATCTACGTATTGAGCTCAAAACTTATGAGATCAATTTAGAAAACTCGAACAAAAAAATTAAGGAAGCTGGTATAGATTTAGAAAATATTGATTTTTCTAATTATGAAAATACCACATTTGAAGAGATTGAGGATAGGTTAACAGAGGTAGAGACCAAGATAATTAAGCTTGGAGCTATTAATCTTGCTGCACCGGAGGAAATTGCAGAAGAATCAAAAAGAAAAGAAGAGTTAGACGAACAATATAATGACCTTACTGAAGCTTTAGATAAACTTACTGCAGCTATTAAAAAAATTGATAATGAAACAAAGACGATATTTAAGGATAGTTTTGATTCAGTAAATATAAAACTAAAAGAGATGTTTCCTAAATTATTTGAAGGTGGCATGGCAGAGCTTACTTTAACTGACGATGATGCTCTTAACGCAGGTGTAATATTAATGGCAAGACCTCCAGGCAAAAAAAATTCCTCAATATCTCAACTATCTGGGGGAGAAAAGGCTCTTACAGCTTTGGCCTTAGTTTTTGCCTTGTTTGAACTGAACCCAGCACCATTTTGTCTACTAGATGAAGTTGATGCACCCCTTGATGATATAAATACCCTAAGGTTTATAAATATAGTTGAAGAAATGTCTCATTCAGTTCAATTTATTTTTATTACACACAATAAGGTATCAATGGAAAAAAGTGACTATTTAATGGGAGTCACAATGCATAAGCAAGATGCAGGAGTTTCCAGAATAGTATCAGTCGATGTTAATCAGGCGCTAAAATTAGCAGAATCATAAATGGGCACAAATTCTGAAATTTATTTAATAGGAGTAGCTGTATTATTTTTTCTAATAATCGTTTTTTTATTTATCAAAAAAATATCTAACTCAGGAAAATTAAAAGTAAAAATTGAATCTGTTCCAGACTCGTTTGATTCTATAGAAGAACAAAGCTCAGTCGAAAATCAAAAAACTTTTGAATTTAATATAAACAAAGAAGAACAAGAACTAGCAGTACTCAATTTAATTTCTGTTGATAGGTCAATGTTCGATATAGAACAAATTTTTGGATTTATTTCTAACTGTGGTGCAAAAGTAAAGAATAAATATTTTTCATTTATTGATGAAAAAGGTAAAGAAAAATTTAGGATTATAAATGCACTAAATCCTGGAACTTTTGATCAGGATACCAAGACGTTTGCGATAGTAATTGTTGCAGATTTAAGCACCACAACTAATCCGCTAGACACGGTTAGACAAATGGTAAAGTTTTCAGTTAATTTTTCAGACAAGTTTCATGCAACTCTGTGCGATCAAGAAAGAATACCAATAACAAAGCAAATGATTTCACATATGGAATCTAGAGCGCAAGATATAGCAAGAATAAAACAACTTAACAATCACAACATTTCGTAAAAAATATTAAATGATAGATCCATGGAAAATTATTAATGAACTAGAGTCTAATAATAGCCGCTTATTTAAGGAGGATGTTATAGAAAAAAATCTTAGTTATAAGAATTTTCAAGAAGGTCTCGCTATGTGTCTAGATCCTTTAGTAACTTTTGGTGTTAAACAGGTTCCTGAATCAGAAAAAAATGGAGTTGGATTGGCCTGGATAGATTTCAAGAAAGGAGCAAATTTATTAATTGAAAGAGAGAAAACGGGGCATGCTGCTAGAGATTTAATAATTGAACTAATGAACTCATCAACTAATTCTCAATGGAATGACTGGTATAGAAGGATTTTAATCAAAGATCTAAGATGTGGAGTTAGTGAAAAAACAGTAAATAATGTTGCGAAGAGAATGGATTTAAAGTTTAGAGTCCCGGTTTTTTCATGCATGTTAGCTCATGATGGCGCAAAGCATCCAAAAAAAATTAAAGGAAACTGCTTGGTTGAGTATAAATATGATGGCGTAAGGGTCATTGCTATTGTTATGAAAGGCAAAGCAACTCTATACAGCCGCAATGGGAAGATCTTTCATAATTTTCACCATATTGAAAAAGCTCTTAGCAAGCCTGAATATAATGATATTGTATTTGATGGAGAGGTAATGAGTGATGACTTTCAAGCTCTAATGAAACAGGTTTATAGAAAGTCAGGTGCAAAAACAGATGACGCATACTTAGCTCTCTTTGATATATTGCCACTTAGTGAATTCAATCAAGGAAAAAGTAAACTCACCTCTATTGAAAGAAAAAAAGAGTTAAAAAAACTATCAAAAACTTTTGAAAATGTTATCAAGCTGGTAGATTATGAAATTATAAATTTTGATGATAAAGATGGTCAGGATAAATTTTCAATTATGAACAAAGAAGCTCTTAAAAAAGGTTTTGAAGGCTTAATGATAAAACCAAATGATAATTATTATGAAAGCAAAAGAAGTCATGCTTGGTTGAAAATAAAACCTTTTATTGAAGTAACATTAAAAATAATTGATATCCAAGAGGGAACTGGCAAGCATGCAGGCAAGTTAGGTGCTTTTAGTGTAGAAGGCTCTGATGACGGAAAGTTCTTTTCATTGAGTGTTGGAAGCGGCTTAACAGACGATGAAAGAGAAAAATATTGGGCATCTAAAGATAAATTACTAGGAAGGCTTATTGAGATAAGGGCAGACGCTATAACTCAAAGTATTGAAGGAGAAAACTTCAGTTTAAGATTTCCAAGATTTAAAAGTTTTAGAGGTTTTGAGAAAAATGAAAAAATATAAATTTAATTATTTATTACTTTTTATAACAATATTTATTGTCCAATCATGTGTAACAAAACCTCCTCAAAACCCTGACAATATATGTTTAATCTTTCAAGAAAAAAAAGGTTGGTACAAGGCAGCTATAAGGAGTGAGAAACGATGGAAAGTGCCACCATATGTATTAATGTCATTTGTTTATCAAGAGTCAAGTTTTAAAGCAGATGCTAAGCCTGAAAGAGATAAACTATTAGGCATTATTCCTTGGTTTAGACCATCAACAGCCGTTGGTTACTCACAAGCATTAACAAAGACATGGGAAGATTATAAAGATGAGACTGGGAATAATAGGGCTAATAGAAAGAATTTTGATGATTCAGCAGACTTTATTGGATGGTATGCAAGCAAAGGATATTATCAAGGATTTGAAAAAACTGATGCTCGCTCATTGTATCTTGCATATCATGAGGGATATGGAGGATTTAAGAAAAAAACTTACAGAAAAAAACAATGGCTTATTAAAGTTGCCGATAGAGTACAGGACAGATCTGAGAAGTATCAAAAACAGTATTGGGGATGTGCAAAAGAACTTAAGAAAAAAAGGTTCTTTATTTTTTAATCAGATATTTTTTATTTCGAAATTGAGCTTCTTTATTTCGTCAATATAACTCTCGCCAGCTATTAATGATTTTTTTGATTCATTAAATAGATATTTTCCTGCAACATTTACAAGTTCATTGACAGTGCAGTCTTTAACTCTTGACCTAAAGTGCAATCTCTTATCTTTATCTTTATTATCAAGAGTATTTGAAAAGTCATTCATAGCTTCACCGTATGGTGATAAGGGCTTATCGATACTAGAAATAACACCAAGAACGCCTTCTTCTAAATGCTCTGCAGTAATATTTTTTAATGCCCATTCTCTGGACTTTGCAAAATCGTTAAAAGTTTCTGAACATCTAGGATCTCGATAAGAAAAGAATTTAAAAACTTTATTATGTGAGTCTTGAGTTGCGCCTGATCCATATGCGCCACCTTTCTCTCTTATAGCTGAATGCAAGTAGCCATTTCTAAGCACAGCTCCCAAAACAGACAAAATAGGGGCATCATCATGGAAGGAATCTACTGTTGGAAATGCCTCAGCGCAGTAACATACCTGAGCTCCTGTTATCCATCCAATAGATCTATCTTGAATATCAAAATAATTTTGGGAGTCAAACGGTTCAACACTATCCTTAAATTTATATCCAATTCCCGTTTGGCTTTGATTTAAAGATGATGCTGTAAAAGTCCGAATTGGTGTGGTAGCTATTTTACTTTTAATAGACGCAAACAAATCTAGATAATCAGACAAATTATCTTGTTTATCAATATTTTTTGAGAGATTGCTTGTATTTGTTATGAAGTTTATACCAGCAGCCATATCATTAGTTGCCGCAATATTATTTACTTGTGCGCCAGCATTACTCATAGCGAGCATGTGACCGTTTTGAATAATTGATCTCTCATTGCCAGAACTAATGAAATTTAACATATCTTTTATTCTATCTTTATTCTCAAATTTGGCCTCTGATAATGTTTGCAACATTAGTTTTTGCATCTGTTCTTCATTTTTCTCTAAACATTTTGATGATATCTTTAAACCAAGATTATGTTTATTTTCTTTTGCATTAGGCAGGAGAACAAAATTTGATGATATACCACCAGTTATTGCAGACTGTATTTTTTGAACTTCTTCATAATTCATTTTTCCTATACCAATTTCAGTTAAGGTACTTCCAAATAATGAGGCAACTTTAAACTCTTCATCAGATAGGTTATTACAGGGAAATATCATGGAATGATAAGTTATTCCATTTGTACCAGTTTCATAATAATAATTATTTATGTTCTTATTCTTAACTATGGATGGATTTGCATAAGTTCTTGAAGATGGAATATCTTCTTTTGTAACTTTAGGCAAGATTTCAGGATTATCAATTGCTTCCTGTCTTTCTTTAAGATTCGATGCTAAATCAATTATTTGCTGTTTATCTTCTTGTGATAAATTTTTAGATTTTTGCAAAACTTTATTTTTAATTTTTTCTTCATTCTTGTTATTAAAATTTGGATCTGGCACAAGTGAGTAATTCACTCTATGAGTATTTTCAATTATTTTTTTCTTTATTAGATTTTCTATATATTTGTTTGATTTCAAATTACTTTTGATAACAGAAAACGAAGAATCTAAATCTAAAACTCTTAAAGGATCATCGTTATGAACGCATGCAGGGAGACAGCTGAGCATAATCTGGAGTCCATAAGGCATTCCTGAGCCTGTGATTTCTCTTTGTCTTATCTCTAATTGATGAAGAGATGATGCTATAAGCTCTTCCGAGATACCATTTTTTACAATATCTTTTAAACAATCTAATATAAGTTTTTCAACTTCCATCTGTTTTCCTGACTCAACTCCCTCTAATCCTGCTGCAAAAACCAACTCCTTATGATCAGTTTCAAGTCCTGTTAATGGAGATAATGATCTTCCTAGTTCAGTATTTTCAAGAGCCTTTCTTAGTGGAGAAGCTGAATTATCTAATAAGATATTGGACACTAAATAAGATTCTAATAACTCTATCGGATCATGACTTTCTCCAAGAAGCCAACTCAACACAACATGATGGTTTTCTTCATCGTTAGGCATTGGGTTGTAAAATTCGGTAACAGTCTTAGGAGACGTAATTCTTTTTTCATTTTCAACTTTAATTGATTGATTAGATGGTTCAAAACTTTCAAGAACATTCTTTTTTATATACTCTTGGATTTCTGAAGGATCTATATCTCCAAATGTAAAGAAAGTGGCATTAGATGGGTGATAGTGCTTCTTATGGAAATCTACTAAATATCCATGAGTTAGATCAATTATATCTTCTGGGTTTCCGCCACTATTATGTTTGTATGTAGAGGAGGAATATAAATGTTTGGACAGTCCATGCCAGAGTTGACTGGAAACTGAACTCATTGCTCCTTTCATCTCATTATAAACAACCCCTTTGATTTCTAATTCATTATCGATATCAGAGCCATCACTATATTCAAGCCTGTGACCTTCTTGACAAAAATCTAGCTCATCTAGATTTGGAAAAAAAGAAGAGTCCAAATATACACTTAACAAATTATTAAAATCTTTATCGTTAAGAGTTGCAAAAGGGTATGCAGTCCAATCGCTTGAAGTAAATGCATTCATAAAAGTATTAAGAGACCTTCTTATCATCATAAAAAATGGATCTCTCACAGGGTATTTTTTTGATCCACACAGGGCAGTATGTTCTAGAATATGAGCAACACCAGTAGAATCCTCAGGAATGGTTCTAAAGGCAACCATAAAAACCTTTTCATCGCTGCTAGAATCTAAGTGAATATGCTTGCATTTAAATTCAGATTCAGTATATATTTGTGCATTAAGGTCTAATAATTTTATATACTTTTGATCTTCTAAATTAAACATATAATAATAATAAAAAATTTATGAAAAAAATAACAACACTTTTTAGTCTCGTATTCTTAATAGGATGTTCTACAACTCAATCTAATATTAAAATTGATTCTATTGAGACATTCAATCTAGGTAATTATAGCGATTTTAATATAAAGATAAATAGCTCTAATATTAGCGCTGAAGTAAATCCAATTACTCTTGAGCAATTTAGAGAAAACTTAAAAAATGCTGTTAAAGAATCAGGTCTTGAGTTTAATAAAGACTCTAATTTAATTTTTGATATAAATTTTACCACCAAAGATAAAATTGAGTCTGACAGGTCAAATAATTTTTATTATGGCCATTCTTGGAATTATTATAAATATGGATATGACAATATAACTAGAACTCAAACTGAGAATATTTTAAGAATTAATCTTCGAGATAATAATTTAGACAAGACTGTATGGACAGTTGTTACAGTGTGGAGAGATGGTTCCAGTAGATCAATTTCATATGATGAAGCTTCAAGCATTCTGGTTGATGAGATAATGCTAAGCTTCTTATAAAGAAAAAGATTTATTTTGCATAAAAATTTTTTAATCCATTTTTCACTAATTTTATTAATATCTTGTTCTGAAGGAACTTCAACCAGTATAGATATACCAATAACCTCAGAAGTTGAAAAATTAATAGAACATTCTAAAGAATTTGAAAGACAAGTTCTTTCATATGAGACACCTGGCGGCGCTATTCATTTTGCAATTGGATTTGGTATTGCAAATTCAATTATGGTTGAAGGAGATGGAGGCAATATCATCATAGATGCGTCTGACAGTGTGTTCGAAGCAGAAAAGATATATTCCTTATTTAAAGAAAAGAGTTCCAGTCCTATTAAGGCAATTATTTATACCCATAATCATGGGGATCATACCTTTGGCACTGCTTTTTACATTAACAATCAGAATGAAAAACCACAAATTATTTCTCATGAAGATACGGATTACTATGTTCAGAGAATTATGGGAATCTTAAATCCAATAATCAGTGAAAGAAGTACTAGAATGTTTGGAACTCTTCTTCCTGAGAAAGATCTTATAAATGTTGGTATTGGGCCTAGCCTAAATGTAGCCAAATCACCAACTGGTTATATAAAACCAGATCTAACATTTAAGGATGATCTAAAAATAAAAATTGCTGGAATTAATATTGAACTTTTCCATGCTCCCGGTGAAACAAATGACCAAATATTTGTTTGGTTACCGAATCATAAAGCTCTAATGCCTGGTGATAATATATATAAAACCTTTCCCAACCTATATACGATTAGAGGTACAACTCATAGAGACGTAAAAGGGTGGGTGGAAAGTATTGATCATATGAAAACCTTTAATGCAGAATATCTTTTTCCAAGTCATACAAAACCAATTATTGGCAAAGATCAGATTAATGAGGTTTTAACAACATACAGAGATGCTATCCAGTATATCCATGATCAGACTATAAGATTAATGAATCAAGGGCTTTATCCAGATGAAATAGCTGAAATTATTAAGTTACCAGATAATCTTGCAAACTCACCTTATTTATATGAATTTTATGGAACAGTTAGATGGTCCGTAAAAAGTATATTTAATGGTTACTTAGGTTGGTTTAGTGGAAATCCTTCCGAGCTTGATCCATTATCGCGGAAAGAAAGAGCACTTAGAATATCAAAGTTAGCCGGAGGAGATGAAATGCTCCTCAAGCAGTTATATACAGCTGTAGATAATAAAGATATGCAATGGGCACTTGAATTGAGCGATCATTTAATAGTGCTAGATTATTTCACTGTGGAAGTAAAACAGCTAAGAAAGGAAGCTCTTATATATGAAGGCTCAAGATCCCCTAATCCTAATAAAAGGAACTACTTATTAACATCAGCATTAGAATTGGATGAGAGCTTTGACAATACTGTGCTAATAGAAAGAACAGATGAATTGTTAGAACAGGTCTCTATTCATACTTTGTTTGATGTGCTATCGGTAAGATTTAATCCTGAGAGTTATAATAATGATTATTTTCTAGCATGTTTTAACTTCTCATCTGGAGTTATTAAAAACATTTCTATAAGAAACAAGGTAGCTGTTGTTACAAACTCAAAACAGCAAAGCTGTGATCTAAATATTACTTCTGATGAAATTGAATTTAAAAAGATCTTAGTGGGTCTTCAAAGTCCAATTACAGCAATAGCATCTGGTAAGATTGAAGTAGAAGGTGACCCCACAGAATTTTTGAAGTTCCTAAGTATATTTAGATAAATTAAGAATTACCTGAAGGTATATCTTTATAAGCTAGTCCTTTGTCTGCTCTAGGATCTTGAGGTAAGCCTAATACTCTTTCAGCTATGATATTTCTTAAAATTTCATCCGTTCCACCAGCTATCCTCATTCCAGGCGCCCCTAACCAAGCATTTTGAAAACTTTTAATATTTTGATTGTCTATTTTTAACATACCAGCCATATCCATTGAATCCATGCCAAAATTCCCAATATCTTGAAGCTTATTAGCGCTAACAATTTTAGTGATAGATGCTTCAGGGCCGGGTGTATCTCCCTTAGAAAGAGCAGACATTGTTCTGAGTTTTGTATTCTTTAAACCATTAGTTTCACAATACCAATCGGCTATAGACTCTCTAGCAGCCTTATTATTAAGGATTGGTTCCCCAAGATTGTCTTGTGTCTTTGCCCATTTAAACGCATCTTCAACATCAGGACCACCAGCATCACCAACTGCAAGCCTTTCATTCATTAATGTAGTTATTGCAACCTTCCAGCCATCTCCAATTTCACCAAGTCTTTGTGAATCAGGTATTTCAACATCCGTGAAATATACTTCGTTAAAGCTGGAACCGCCTGTAATTTGTTTGATAGGTTTGACTTCTATACCTGGTGATTTCATGTCAACAAAAAAGAATGTTAGCCCTTTATGCTTTTCAAGATTTGGATCATGCCTAACAACTAATATTCCATAATCAGAAAAATGGGCTCCCGAAGTCCAAACTTTTTGACCATTTATTATCCATTTATCTCCATTCTGCACTGCTTTGCTTCTTAAACCTGCAACATCAGAACCTGCAGATGGCTCTGAAAATAATTGACACCATATTTCTTTTCCCTCAGCCATTGGTGGTAAAAATCTTTCTTTTTGCTCTTCAGTAGCATATTGCATCATTACAGGCCCACACATACCAAGACCAATTTCAAAAATACCTTTAGGTACATCAAATTTAGATTCTTCATTAGCCCATATAATTCTTTCAATAGGAGTTGCTCCTATACCACCAAACTCTTTAGGCCAATGTAACATTGCCCATCCAGCATCATATTTTTTCTTTTGCCAAACTTTTGCCTCTTGAACAAGGTCTTTATTAGCAAAAGAATCCCCTTTAGATGACTTATCTTTATACTTTGCATTTTTTTCTAACCATTCTTTACAAGTTGTTCTAAATTTTGCTTGTTCAGGAGTATCATTAAAATCCATATTTATATCCTCAATTTATATTTGATTGTTCTAGGCTAGTTACTAATTTTTCTTTCCAATTACTTAAAGAACCAATATTTAGCGATAATAGTTTTGAACGCCTGTAAAACAAGTGACAGTCATATTCCCAGGTAAAACCATTACCACCATGTGTTTGTATATTTTCTTTTGAACATAATTGAAAAGCTTTGGTTGAGCTTACTCTTGCAGTTGCAGATGCGGTAGGGAGATCAGCAGAATTAGTTGATAAAGCCCATGCAGCATAATAACAATTTGATTTAGCTAAAGTTATCGCAATATACATATCTGCAAGTTTATGCTTTATTGCTTGAAAAGACCCTATAGGCCTTCCAAAAGCATACCTTTCTTGCGCATAGTTGATTGCCATATCAAGAGCAGCTTGTGAGCCACCAATTTGTTCATAACTAAACAACACTGCAGCTTGATTAATAATAGACTCGTAAAGATCCCATCCACCAACTTCGTCTCCAATAAGTTCGCTTTCAACATTTTCAAAGGTTATAGAAAAATGTCCTCTACTTTCATCAATATTTTCTTGATGTTCTATTGAGACCCCTGATGAACTTAAATCCACTAATTGAAGAGACGTTCCTTTATTTGTTTTTGTTACAACGACAACATGAGTAGCAATTTCTGCGTCAGGAACAGCAATTTTAGCCCCATTAATAATTCCATTTTCACAATTTGTAGATATATTGTCTTTATTTGGAGCCATTAAAGCTTCTGTTACAGCAAGTGTTCCAACAACCTCACCACTAACAAGCTTAGGAAGTATTTTTTGCTTTATATTATCACTGGCATAATTAATAATTGCCTCTGTAAATAAGTATACTGAAGATGAAAAGGGGACCGGCGCAAGATATCTACCAAGCTCTTCGGCTATAACACAAAGTTCAAGATGACCCAAGCCCAATCCATCATATTGTTCAGGAATACGAATACCAGTCCATCCTAAATCGACAATCTTTTTCCACAATTCGTCATCAGTTTTACTACCAGATTCTAAGACAGTTCTATTTCTAGCTAAAGCATTTTCTTTTTCAAGAAACTTTTTAGCTTCTTCTTTTAGAAACTTTTGATCATCAGAAAAATCTAAATTCATTAATACTTTTTAAGTTAAGGTAAAATAGATAGATATTATATGCTAAATATTATTTAATTTTAATTTCTTATGAAACGTAATCTAAAAATAGAAAAAAAGTTGCCTTCTTATCTTAAACGATCTAATAGAGGTGGCTTGTTAGTTGGATTTATTTATGTAGCTGCATTTATGAGTATTTTATTCCTCGCAATTTGGCAGACCTTTGAATCTGAAAGTAATAAATCTTCCATGGTATTAGTAGATGAGCGCCTATCATTAATCGAAGAGCAAATTAATATTGTCGATGAAACTAGCAATGACTCAATGACAGATATATCAGCTTCGATTCAATTTCTTGATAAAGAAATAAGGAAACTCTGGGATCTAAGCAACAAAAGAAATAAAGTTAATATTCAAGAATTAACTAAACAAATCGCAGATATTGATAAACTCTTAACACAGTTTCAACAAGATCTCAAAATCAATCAGGCTAATCTAACCAATATGAAACAAAACATCGATTTAAACGTTTCTAAAATAGATGAGTTAGGAGCTTCTGCTGAAGATGCTGAAATGTTGAGAATGAACCTAAATAATATTAATACACAGTTAATTTTATTGGATGATTCGATTCAAGCGTTAAATAATTATAAAAACCAGCTTAATCAAGTAATTTTAGAAATTCAAACTGAAATATCTGGTATTCAAGGTGCATTACTGCAAGATACGACTCCTCAAAATTGACAATATTCACAAATAGTTGTTTTATAAGCTTATGAATAAGTTTGTTCTTCAAGTTTTCTTGTTTTTAGCATTTATTCCTTTAGCAATTGCAGTAGGGTATGGGCTTTTGGTGATAGCTCCAATTATTTGCTGTTTTCTTGCAATTAATTCATATAAATTTAAAAATTATAAAGAGATGTATATTTGGATGGCCTTTGCAGGACTTTCTTTTATGCTTGCACTTTATGTTCTGGGGATTTTATGATTGTTAGGGGAATTATACTTATTACTTCATTAATGATGCTTCTTGTTGGATTAGTTACAACATTAACTCCAGGTCTTAATAATATCTTTCTTCCAATAGAAGCAAATGATCTCGATTCTAAAATAATGGTTAGGAGTATAGCTGGTCTATTTATAGGTATCGCCTATCTGTCAGTGAGATTTGTATTTTCATCATCAAGAGTTCAAATAGGAAATGTTTTACTTTCTTTAACCCTTTGTGGATTATTTTCAAAAATCTTTAGTTTCATATTTGATGGATTCACTAATTATTCACTTGGCGTTTTCCTTTTTATGTCACTATATGCGCTTGGTCTTTATTACCTGCAAAAGAAAAGAAAGAATCAGTTAGACTATAACCTTTAATTCCATATTTAATCTTTCCAATCAACAATAATAATATATATAATGCTTGAGTCTGGGGATGTGGTGGAACTGGTAGACACGCTTGGCTTAGAACCAAGTGCCGCAAGGCGTGGGGGTTCGACTCCCTCCATCCCTACCATAGGCAATTGTGAATTTATAGATTTCTTGATAATCTTATAGCCATTAAATAATAGAAACACATTATGAAAAAAGGATATTGGATTGGACAGGTTCGTGGCATTAAAAATCAAGAGTTATTTAATAAATATTTTGAAGCAACAGCCCCACTTGTAGAGAGAGGTGATTACAAATTATTAATTGGTGGACCAGTCCAAAAAGTACTTGAAGGAGACGAGATGGTTTTCACAGCTGTCTTAGAGTTTGATAGTCTAGATAAAGCCATTAATTATTATGATACTGAAGACTATCAAAAAGCATTAAGTGTAATGGGTGATGATGTTAGAAATGTTGTTGAAAGAAATTTAGTTGTTGTTGAAGGATCTTAGATTTAAATATATAAACTAGATATTTTTTTATAAAAAAACACTAGCCATATCATTGTTTGTAGTTATACTCATAACCTGATGATTAAAATTAACTTACATAAAAACCGGGAACTAGCCATGTAGCTGGATCTTTTTTTTATGTATTAGACCCAGCTTATGCTGGGTTTTTTTTTATAGAGGATATGATTATGAAAAATATAAACTTAATGTGTTGCGCATTTCTTTTGGTGCCTTTTGTTTTAATTTCGCAAGAAGTTGAAGAGGTTATTGTTACAGCTAATAAAAAGGCTGAAACATTGCAAGAAATACCAATGAATATTTCTGTTATTACTGAATCAGCACTTGAAGAGAGGGGTATAACAAACCCTGAAGATTATTTGCGATCTATCGCAGGTGTTTCAACGCCAGGCGGCTCAAATTATTATACTTTTAGAGGCTTAAATACATCTACTTCTCAACGTTCTTCTGGCACCTCCTCAACTTATATTGATGAGGTAAGTGGCTCATTGATGGGTTTATTTGATGTCGAAAGGATTGAGGTGTTAAGGGGACCACAAGGTACATTGTATGGCTCAAATGCTATAGGAGGCACTATTAGGTATATTACTAACAAACCGGATTCAAGTTCAGCTTATGGAAAAATAAGAGTTGGTTATGGGGACAAGGTAAAGGCTAACGACCCTGAAACAAGTATTGAGATGATGTACAACCTCCCGTTATCTGACAGCTTAGCTGTAAGAGCAGTATATTCACAATTGGTATCACCTGGAATTTATAAAAATATCCAAACTGGAAATACAGTAGGTGAAGAGGATGATTCACAGCTTATGATTACATTAGGTTTTAATAATGGCGGTAAATTTAAAGCAAGCTTAAGGTATTTTAATGTTAGCAATAAAGCATACGGTATATTAGAACCAGGTCAGAGCAAGCCTGGTAGTGCAGATGTTTATGTTGCGGACTGTCCTCAGGCTTCAAGCTGGTGGTATAACTGGGATGGAGATCCTACATGTGCGCGTTTAAGTGCTATTTCGAACTTTGCAGCCTCAGAAGCTGATTATCCTAATGGTGATTCTGTACTTACTAATTACGATCCAAAATTTGCACATGCATTAGCTGCAGACGAGTCTGAGGATATTACTAGGGAAGTATTTATTGCAAATATTAAATATGATTTTGGTGCTTTCGATGCAAATTTAATTATTTCTGATAAAACGATTAGTGAAGATGCTACTACAGACTGGGCTAGAATTGATATGGATGACTATGTTCCAGCACCATTAATTGTTGATGGTGATGAATACTATCAAGAAACAACAGAACTAAGATTAATCTCTAAACCTGGAAAATTTGAGTGGACGGTTGGTTACTATAGCTATAAATTTAATGAAGAACCAAACTCAATTTCACAAACTCAATATGCAATTGATAAGTATTGGCTAGATTATGTCACTGAAATAGCTGCAGGTCTTGATCCAGCTAATTATGATGCTACTGCTTATTGCCCTCCATTCTGTGACGATCACTTAGGATATCCTCATTTATATTATGCTTCATATACTGCATATAATGAGCAAGAGGAAACATCTTTGTATGGGCAATTTGACTACAATGTAAATGAAAAATTAACTCTTACAATTGGTATAAGAGATTACGAGATCAAAGATAAATCTAAATCATATCAATATGGTATTTTTTACATGGATAGCACAGGATGTGATGGAAATGATCCTGCTGGAACAGATTGCTCTGAATTATCTGGTGAAGAGTCTGATACTAGAATGAAATATGCAGTTAGCTATGCAGTAAATAAAGATTTAACCTTATATACTACTAGAGCAGCTGGATATAGGCCTGGTGGAAATCAATCTCCTCTTCCACCTTTTTGTAGTAGCGATGAAACTGCTCAAGAAACGTGGGGTCCAAGGTTTAATTCCGATGAGGCTGAAACTACAGAATTTGGGGTTAAATCCAGAGGTAATAATTACACAGCCAACGTTACTTATTTTGAAGTTGATTGGGATGGAATCATTATTAATGTAACTCCAGGATGCGGCTGGTCATATAACTTTAATGGTGGCAAGGCTGAAACATCTGGTTGGGAAGTAGACTTCACCTATGCATTAAGTGATGAACTTTCCCTTGATTTTGCTGGAAGCTCTATGACTGCTCAAACATCTATAGATATAGCCTCTTTAGGGGCTGCTGCTGGTGATAGACTGCCTAATACCGTTGAAACTCAATGGAATTTAGGATTGGTATACGATACTACAATTCTTTCGTATCCATCTTATGCAAGACTTGATGTTAATTATTATGGAGATAGCTTTAATACTTTTGCTGAAAATCCAAATTCAAGTTCGCCGGATTATACAAAATTAAATTTTAATCTTGGACTGGATTTGAATGAGAGTTCTAAATTACAGCTTTCTATCGATAACCTGACTGATGAAAGAACTGAGGCATATATATATGCTGTTGAGGATACGTCATGGAGACCTAGGAATTGGATGCAATGGATACCTCCAAGAACTATGACTCTTAAATATACTTACAGTTTTTAGAAGTCTATGAAGATAAATTTGAAGCAGGGAGTTCGACTCCTTGCTTCTTAACCATATATAATTGTGCCAATGAATAAAGTCGCTATTTTTGGAAAGAAGGGCTCAATATCAAAATATGATTTAACTGATAATAAGCCGATATGGGTTGGAGATTTACCTGCAGGTCATAAGCCATATGTTATGGGCCAATATGAAAATTATTTAATCGTATTTACTTGGACGTGGCTGGGATCAAAGATGATTCATTGTTTTAAGGAAGATACCGGAAAATTCCTTTGGTCTCATTATCAAGAAACACTCCATAGTTCTATGATTCCATTTATTCCTCATACATACAAAAACCATATGTATTATCTTGCCAGCTCAAAAGAAGTAGCAAAACTTTCATGGGATACTGGAAAGATTGTCTTTAGGAAAAGGTTTAATAAATCAATTTTTAAACAATATGGTCTAGCAATCATATCTGATGATATATTTTTAATATCTACTAAAGATGCTTTAATAGTAAATAAAGAAACAGGTATTGCCCAGCCTTACCCTGAACTGCCTAAGAAATTGAACTTGAAAGAAATTACAGCCATACTGGCAAATGGAACGTCTTTTATGTCTTCAATATATTCTACGCACCCACAATACAACGGAGATGGCGGGGCTGTTGGTGGCGGTGATACTGGTGGAACTGGTGGCGGACAATAACATTTAATTAGGATTCATTATGTCAAAAGGTTTTGTTTTATCTGATCAGATTCTTAAGCATGATATAAATCATCCAGCCTATAAAAATAAAAGTACATTCAAACCATCAGGCTCTTTAAACAATCTAGATTTATTCACTAAAGGCCATCCATTTAAATTATATAAAGAGCTTAGAGATAATTCTCCTGTCTATTTCCATAATCCAATGCCGACAGATCCTGAACCTGGATATTGGGTTCTTACCAAATATGATGATATTAAATATGTTTCAATGAATCCAAAAATTTTTTCATCCCAGTATGCTACCGGAACTTTATTAACTCTTGGAACTGAAGAAAATAGACATCCTAGGCTTTTTAAATCAACGATTGATCATATGCTGAATCTTGACGGAGAAATGCATTTAAATCTAAGAAAAGAACATATGTCATTCTTTAAGCCTGGATATGTTGATCAGTTAAGGAAGAAGGTTTCTTCTAAAGTTACAGAATTATTAGATAATATTGCTCCCTTGGGCGAATGTAATTTAGTCCAAAATGTTTCACAACAACTTCCAATATTTACCTTATCCGAAATTTTAGGAATTCCTGAAGAGGATAGACAAAAGTTAGTAACATGGATGGAATTTTTAGAACTAGCTCAATATTTTACCCTTGAGATGATAAAAGAAAAAAACGAGGGAAAAACTGAATCTACACCTGATCCAGCAATGATGGATATGTTTAACGCAATGGTTGATGAAATGTTTGATTATGGGAGATTTATATTAAACAGTAAAAGAGAAAATCCATCTAATGATCTCTTAAGTGCCATTGCTAATGCTGAAATAGAAGGTGAAAAACTATCTCAAGAATTTTTAGATGGATCTTGGTTATTAATTATCTTTGCAGGCAATGATACAACGAGAAATACCTTAAGTGGCGGCATTAAGCTATTACATGAAAATCAAAAACAAAAAGAGTTATTGCTTAGTGACTCAAGTTTACTTCCAAACTTTCTTAACGAAACTGTAAGGTGTATTTCGCCAGTTATTCACATGAGACGCACCACATTACAAGAAACTGAAATCAATGGTCAAAAGATTGGTAAGCATGAGAAGGTAGCGCTTTGGTATGGTGCCGCAAATAGAGATCCAGATATTTTTAAGAATCCTGATGAATTTAATATTCTTAGAGAAAATGCTGATAAACATTTGGCATTTGGTATCGGTAGACATACATGTATTGGGAAACCGGTTGCACTTATGCAATTACAAGAATTTTACTCACAATTCTTAAACAGATTTAAAGATTTTGAAATGAATGGGGATTGGAAAGTAGCTCCCAATAATTTTGTTCATGCCATTCAAGAGATGCCAATTAAATTCAAACCAGAATGAATTTTCCTTACAGGTTTAAGGTAGTATTTTTATCTTTCTTAGCAGTATTCATTTGCTATATAGACAGAGTGAATATTTCAGTTGCAATAATACCTATGCAACAACAATTTGGATGGAGTGAATCACAGGTTGGTATTATTTTAGGTTCATTTTATTTTGGTTATATGATTACTATGACTCTCGGTGGTTATCTTGCTGATAAGTATGGAGGAAAAAGAGTTCTTGGTTATGGCCTCTTAATATGGTCTTTTTTTACAATAATCACACCTGTATTCGCATATAGTGGTTTGTGGTTTCTTATCCTAATTAGAATACTTATGGGACTTGGTGAAGGAATTACTTTTCCATCCTGGCATGCTATTTATGCAAGGTGGATTCCTTTTGAAGAAAGAACAAGAGCAATTGCAGTTACAAATAGCGGAATCTCATTCGGAACTGTGTTTGGTTACTTGGCTACAGCAATCATTATTGCGCAATATTCTTGGGAATGGGTTTTTTATTCATTTGGAATTTTAGGAATATTTTGGTATTTTTTTTGGAATAGATCTGTAACGTCTTATCCTGAAGATAATAAAAATTTATCTGATAAAGAGTTAGAATTAATTAAAAGAGAAGCACCATCTAACTCGACACCGCCATCAATTCCTATAACAAAGTTAATTAAGAATGGTCCGTTTATAGCAATTGCTATTGCAACTTTTTGCAATAATTGGGCTCTTTATACATTTCTTTCTTATTTGCCTAAATTTGTAAATAGTCCTACTTCATCAGGTGGTCTAGGGATAGAGCTAGGATCAAACTTATTTATTTATTTAATTTTAATACCAAGCCTTTTTTCTATCTTTTCCCTTTTGCTTGGAGGTTACATAGCAGATACTTTTATTAAGAAAGGCTATAAAGTCATCAATGTAAGAAAAACAGTTAATTCAATTGGTTTTTTCGGATCATCAATGCTTTTATTCCTTATTTCATTTCAAGAATCTTTAATACATGTATTAATCTTACTTAGTCTCGTTAATTTTTGCAGTGGGATGGCTGCAGGTGGCTTTGGAGTAAACCATGCAGACCTTGGACCAAAATATACTGGATCATTAGTAGGTATTTCAGGAAGCTTTGGAATGATAGCTGCAATATTTAGCCCAATAGTCGCAGGATACGTTCTTGAGACTACAAATTCATGGAATGTAATATTTTATATATGTTCAGGAATTTTAGCTTTTGGCGGACTTTATTACATAAAATTTGCAAGTGCTTCAGAGCAATTTGAGTAAAAGGGCTACTTTTTTTATAAAGTCATATTCTGGAAGAAGTTAAAGATTTCCTGACTACTTCTATCTCTAGCAGTTCTCCATTCAGCAGTTGTAGAGTTATTAATAAGATTTTTTTCAAAATCAAAGACTAGCACTCTTGGAACTCCTTCCTGAGATGGTATTCCATATTCCTCCATCAACTCCATGTTTATTTCATATCTTTTAACATCTATATATAGAATTTTAAAATGCGTTTTAACGTAAGAGCTTATTTTAGGTATATTGATTGTTCCAGAAAAAATTCTACAATCAGGGCACCAATTTGCACCAAAGATAAGTATAGGTTGTTTTTTTGATTTAATAGCGCTATCAATAAAATTATTAAGATCAGTATTGGTATATATTATCCCATCATACGGAAGAGGCAGTGGTGTTATTAGCTGATCGTTTTCATTAAGCATTATTTCTCCATTAACAATTAAACAGAATAAAAAAAGGTATGAAATACTTATATATTTGATTAAACTTTTATACATGTTAATTTATTTAGTAATAATTACTAATTGTATTAGAAAATTTAGGAGCATATAAGTTGATTTGGATAATAAGACTATATTTATTATTGATGGGGTTTATTTACGGGCTTATTGGAATATGGGCACTTCTTGATCCATTGCTTGGGGCATTAGAACTTGGTTATCCATCTTTTTTAAATGCTGTTGGGTTGGCAGTAACATCTCCATTGGGATATTCAGAAATTGCAGGAATATACGGAGGGCTAAACCTTTGCATTGGCATTATGTGTCTAGTAGGAATATTTAAGAAAAATATAGGAATTTTCTCAGTTAAGCTTATAACATTTCTAGTTGGCTCAATTGCTTTAGGAAGAGTGCTGTTCTCTTTATTGCCAACTACGCCTGGTTTTTATAATTCTTTCTTTGTATTCGAAATATCAGCACTTTTGATAGGAATTATTTTATTATATTTTAATCGCTCGCAAACAAAGTATTCTTAAATATACTTAGAAAAATTAAAGTAGGATTTATTTACTAGTATTCTAACTACAATATCTTGGATAGATTTAAAATATATAAAATATAGACAAGTACAAAAATATACCCACTAGCATTGATTATTCCTACTCCTTTAAAAATCTTTCTTTTGCTCTGAAGAAATACAAAGACAGCAAAGAAAATTGTAATCAACAGCATCACAAAATAATCTCGTTTGAATAAAAATGGATCCAGGCTTCCTTGATTACCAAAAAATCCAATTACTGGAACTACTAGAGCAATGTTTAGTACGTTTGACCCAATCACATTACCAACAACAACGTCTGTTCTATTTTTTAAAATTGCGCTTATCGTTACTGCTAATTCGGGTAGGCTAGTCCCAATTGCAATAACCACTAGCCCAATTGTGATTTGAGATATTCCAAATACCTCACCCATACCTTTTCCTGCAACGACAACACCTTCAGAGCCATAATATAATGCAACAAAAGATATAGCTAATATTGATAATGTCCAAAAATAATTAGTGCTTTTTTGTTTATTATTATTCTCTTCTGGAGGTGATACGCCTATAGACCTATCTGAATAAATGGTATAGATGAAAGCGGGTAATACAAATAATATTATCAATCCTTCTAAGGGTGAAATTACTAAATCAATAAGAGAAATTCCTAATAATATTGCAGACCCTATTAAAGGAACATACTGTCTTTTGCTAGTAATATTCTTTTTGGGATATATTTCCCTTCCAATGCAAGCCACCCCAAAGATTAAAGCTATATTTGAGATATTTGATCCAATAATTGCTCCCATAGCAAGATTCTCAGTACCTTTTGATATAGACTGAATCCCAACGAATATTTCAGGTAAAGATGTTCCAAAAGCAACAATTGTTAGACCAATAATAAATTCACTAGTACCAAGTTTCGCAGCTAAGATTTCAGTAGAATCTAATAACTTATCTGCTCCACCTATCAACAGAATCAATGATATAAGCATCAAAGGTATATAGTTTCCAACTGAAAGTACTGATGCCTGTAAGAAAATATCCATGGAGGAGCATTTTACAATAATTAATGATTGTATTGTGCTTGAATGATTAAAAATACAATATAATTATTTTAATACATTTAGTTAATTAATAAAAAAGGCCTATATATGAAGATAAATAACCTATTCAATATTGAAAATAAAACTGCAGTTGTTACTGGTGGCTCGAGGGGTATTGGTGAAATGATAGCTTCTGGTTTTTTAGCAAATGGTACAAAAGTTTATATAACTGCCAGAAAGGCACCGGCTTTGCTTGAAAAAGCTAATGAATTATCTCAAAAATATAATGCTGAATGTATAGCACTTCCATGTGATTTAAGTACAGTCGAGGGCATAAAATCTTTTGTAAAAGTAATCAATGAAAAAGAAGGTGGTATAGATTATTTAATTAATAATGCTGGAGCTGCGTGGGGTGAACCCTTTGAAGATTTTTCTGAAGCGGGATGGGATAAAGTAATGGATTTGAATGTCAAAAGTATGTTTTTTTTAACCCAGAAGATGACAGCTTTGTTAAAGTCTAATGCTACTGAAGAAAACCCATCAAGAGTGATTAATATTGGTTCGATAGATGGGCTAAATGTTCCTATGTTTCCGACTTTTTCATATAGCGCTTCGAAAGCAGCAGTTCATCATTTAACTCGAGTCTTAGCGGCTCAACTTGTAAAAGAAAATATTTTGGTTAACGCTATTGCTCCAGGTCCATACCCAAGCGCAATGTTAGGTTCTGCAGTTAATTCTGATTATTCTGAAATCGAAAAAAGAAACCCTAGAAAAAGAATTGGAACTCCTGAAGACATTGCAGGTTTGGTAATTTTCTTATGCTCAAGAGCTGGCGCATTTACTGTTGGTGAAACAATAACTTCAGATGGTGGTATTGTTAAGACAACAGGACACAACTTGAGTTAAGTTTTTATCTTTGAGCGTCTTTAAATGCTCTTATAATTAGATCCTTCATCCATATATGACCGCCATCTCCTTCATCGCTTTTATGCCATATTAGGAAATATTCCATAGATGGAATTTCAATTGGAATTTCTACGAAAGGTAAATTATTTCTTTTTGCAAAACTTCTAGTCGCCATAAGTACCAAATCCGTAGACTGTATGATCGATGGCGCAATTAAAAAATGTTGGCATCTTAAAGCAACCTTTCTTCTATAACCTATCTTATCAAGCTCAACGTCAATAAGATGAAGTCCTCTCTTTCTTCCAGAAACATGCAAATGCTTTTGATCAAGAATATTATCAACTGTTACATTTTTGATTTTAGAAATATCATGACCTTCTCTATGCATAACAACAAAATCATCTTCAAAAACTTTGACAGAATTAATTTCTTTTGAAATAGGAATAATTGGATCAACAACAAAATCTAAATTATTTGTAGATAAAGCATGAACTTGATCGCTTCTCATGTATGCAAAGCTACCTATTGATATACTAGGCGCATCTTTGTAGATCTCTTTCATTATAAATGGTAAAACTCTTCCTTCTGAAACATCACCAAGTGAAAGTTTAAAGTTTCTTTTGGTTGAGGCTGGATCAAACGCATCTGGCTCATTAACACTTTGTTGAATCAAAGTTAAAGCACTTTGAACATCATTGATCATATTTTCAGTTTTTTGAGTAGGAACCATGCCAGACCCGGTTCTTACAAAGAGATCATCATTAAACTTATCTCTTAGTCTAGACAGAGCATTGCTAACAGCTGGTTGTGTAATACCAACAACCTCAGCAGCTTTTGTAAGACTACCCTCCGTATATATTGCATTGAGGATTACAAAGAGGTTTAAATCAAAAGAGCTTATTTTCATTTTATTAATAGCACCAAATTATTTTTGATTGCTAGCCTTACTTATATTTATTTTCATATAGATTTGTAGTTAACATAAAGCTATTATAGAAATAAGTAACACTAACACTATTCACAATATTTATAATAGTAACAAAATTTTTAATATAACGGGAGATTTAACCTCATGATGCCTGAATTAAGACCTGAAGCCTCAGCATTAGTGCAAAAAGTAAAAACATTTATAAAAGATGAAGTCATGCCTAAAGAGCATTTGTTTCATGAGCAAATTAAAGTCGGTGAAGATAGATGGAATAGTTATCCTGAAGTAATAGATATATTAAAAGAAAAAGCTAGATCTGTTGGATTGTGGAATTTATTTTTACCAGAAAGTGAATTTGGTGCTGGTCTTTCTAATTATGAATATGCTCACATAGCTGAAGAAATGGGAAAATGTCATATTGCTTCAGAAGCAATGAATTGTAGCGCCCCAGATACAGGAAATATGGAAGTTATTGCAAGATATGGTAATGAACAACATCAAGAAGAATGGTTGCAACCTTTACTTGATGGAAAAATTAGATCTGCTTTTGGAATGACTGAGCCAGGAACAGCATCATCTGATGCTACAAATATGCAAGCTACAGCAGTTCTTGATGGCGATGAGTACGTAATCAATGGAGAGAAGTGGTGGACATCTGGTGCTGGAGACCCAAGATGCAAGATCATCATATTTATGTGCGTAACAAACCCAGATAATCCAAGACATCAAAGACATTCAATGATACTTGTACCAATGGAAGCTGAAGGTGTTGAAATCAAGAAAATGATGCATGTATTTGGTTATGATGACGCTCCTCATGGTCATGCTCATATGAAATTCAATAATGTTAGAGTTCCAAAAGAAAACCTACTTCTTGGTGAGGGTAGAGGTTTTGAAATTGCTCAAGGTAGATTAGGGCCTGGAAGAATTCATCATTGTATGAGAGCAATTGGGTCTGCAGAAGTTGCTTTAGAATTGATGTGCAGAAGAGGGATAGATCCAAACAAAATAGCTTTTGGAAAAAACTTAGCGAACTTAGGTGCAAACTATGACTATATTGCTGAATCTAGAATCGAGTTAAATGCTGCAAGGTTTTTAACATTAGACGCAGCAGTAAAAATGGATACAGTTGGCAATAAGATTGCTGCAAGTGAAATAGCACAAATAAAAGTATATGCTCCAAATGTTGCCCTTAAAATAATAGATAGAGCTATTCAGATGCATGGTGGAGAAGGGGTTTCTCAACTTACGCCTTTAGCTTCAATGTATGCACATATGAGAACATTAAGATTAGCCGATGGTCCCGATGAAGTTCATAGAAGAGCAGTAGCCAGGCATGAACTTGGTAAATATATTGCTGAATAACATTGACTAAAAATTTAATATTTTACGATACTGAAACGACAGGTATCCACAAAGACTTTAGTCAGATTATTCAATGCGGATCAATACTGGCTGATAGTTTTTTAAATATCAAAGGTCAACAAAATATTGGAAGCGCGCCATTGCCTTGGGTTATTCCACAGCCTAAAGCAATGTTGACTAATAAAAAGATAAATCAATTCAAATCTAATGTTTCTCATTATCAAATGATAAAAGATATTCAAAATCAATGGAAAGAATGGACATTAGATACTCCAGCTATTTTTATAACCTACAATGGACATTCATTTGATGAAGAGTTAATAAGGCGCCAGTTTTGGTGTAATTTACTTGAACCATATACTACCAATACCAATGGAAATGGAAGACTTGATTTAATGTTAATGATTCATAATATAGCACCATTTTTTTCTGATGAGATTTCTATACCTTTTTTTGAAGGTGGCCCATCTCTTAGTATTAAGCTTGAGCATTTAGCATCTGAACACGGTATAGATGTAAGTGATGCTCATGATGCAATATCTGACTGTCAGTTTATGATAGGTATATGCAAAATCATTAAAGAAAATATTCCTGAGGTGTTTGATTCATTTATTAACATCTCTACCAAGGAGGGCATAAAAAATCTTCTATATTCAAATGAATTTCTTGCTCTTGGGGAGATGTTTAGAAGACATCCCTTTAAATACCCAGTTGTAATGTGTGGAGCCGATAATACAAGACCTAATGAAATTTGTTTTTATGATTTAAGCTTTGATCCAGATGAAATACTTGACTTAGATTTTACAGAAATAAATAAACTGATTCAGTCTGGTGGAAGAGATTCGCCATTGAAGAAGTATAAGATTAATAAAACAATACCGGTATGCTCTAGTAAATTACTTACTAAAGCAGATCATTTTGATATTGATCATTCAGAACTTCAAAGAAGAGCTGAAATAATTAATTCGAATAAAGACTTTCAGGCAAAAGTCTCTCAGGCAATGGAAGATAGAATAATGGATTTTCCAGAACCAGATTACGTTGAAGGAAAAATATATTCAGGTGGTTTTCCTTCATATAGAGACAAAGATTTAATGCAAGAATTTCATGCATGTGGGGATGTAGATCAACTTGTTAAGATTTCAAGAAATTTTGAAGATGAAAGATTTCGTCTTTTAGCTGAAAGAATTATATGTACAAGATATAAAGCTGATATTCCTGAAGATATAGCAACTAGATATAACGATTTGATACATGAAAGAACTAAAACTGAAGGTAAGTGGGGGTCTCTAGAGAAAACTTTACAGGAAACAGATAAACTTTTGGAAGAGAAAGAAAGTGAAGAAGACAAAGCCATACTTTTAGCAACAAAAGACCATATAAATTCTATGTTAGTTTAATATTGAAGTGGTGGGCGAGGAGAGATTCGAACTCCCGACTTCCTGCGTGTCGAGCAGACACTCTAACCAACTGAGTTACTCGCCCTAATCGAAGGGTAATTTTACACAAAAAGTAACAAAAAAGTATTAAATATTAAGAGCCCAAGTAAGTTATATTTATTGTAAAAAAAGCCAATAACATAAATCCAAAAACACAAACTTGAATTATAGATGCCCAAAACACCTGTTTCATAGGATGGATCTCAACCAGTTTCTCCACCATAGATTCACTTGGGGCAAGATTGACTGCTTGTAAGATCTTTTTTTGTGTTAAATTTTGTGACATTTCATTATCTCTATAGTAAATATAATTATTGTGTTGCTAGCATTTTCAGATAATCATCAAATCTATTTTGATTCATTACAAATTTAGATTTAAAAATCTTAGCTGCAGATTCTACTTCGTTAAGATTGGACTGGTTATCATCAACTTGAATAATACCAACCATTGCCATCATAGAATGAGGAGTGCATTGATAACCATATATACCTGGAGTATCAAATGTTACTGTAATATCTCTGCTAAGTTCGCCGTTCCAAGCTTTTGCATTTAATGGAATCATTCCAGATATTGATGCAGAATTGTGAGCTGCATCAGTTGCTTTAAAAGTAACACTGTCACCTAGCCCTATTTTTAAAACAGATGGCTCAAACACCATTACACCTGAACTTCCTTGATTAAGCATTTTTACTTCAAAGTTTGCACATAAAATAGATTGATGAAACAGAAATAGCGATAAAAAAGTTATGTAAATTTTCATAAAAATGGATTAGATTTATTATATTTATACTATTATAATTATTTATAATTAAATATCAATATAATTTATATTGTTATCGTATTGCTAATAATTTTAAAATGTATATATTTAGCATATATCTAATTAAATAAAAAAGATTTCATGAATTTTAAAAACCATTTTAATTTATTGTGCTTTCTTGCATTCGTTGTATTTTTTTCTAACTATTCATTGACTTCTTCTTATCCAGAAGGCAATAAGTGGATAATTTCATCTCCTGAGGAAGAGGGCATTAAAACTGAACATATTAATAAATTACTTGATCTATCTTTTTCCGATAATGCTACACAAGCTGTAGTGATTATTAAAAATGGCAAGATTGTTTCAGAAAGATATGCAGATGGTTATGATATAAATTCACATGGCACCTCATGGTCTATGGCTAAAAGCTATTATGCGGCACTCATAGGAATATCTATAGACAGAGAAGAAATTAAAAGTTTAGACGATAAAGTCTCTATGTATTTAGATTACTTTGATGATGAAAGATCTTCTATTACATTGCGAGATCTTCTAAATATGTCAAGTGGTCTAGATTTCCCTAGTCATGAACATGAAAGAATGTTTTTTCAACAAGATCATCTTAACTATGCTAAAAACGTAGGTGTAGAAAAAAATGCCGGCATTAAATTTGAATACAATAATGTTAATTCAATGCTATTAGGTGATATTTTGCATAAAGCAACAGGTAAAAAAGCTGATTTGTTATTTGAAGAAAGAATTTTAAATGTCCTAGAAATAAATGACTACAAGTTATGGAAAGATGAGAATGGCAATGTAATGACATATTGTTGTGTAGATATGAGTGCAAGAGACTATTCAAAGATAGGCTTATTATTTTCTAGAAATGGTGAGTGGAATGGAAATCAAATTCTTTCTAAAGAATTTATTGATGAAACATTTCAAACCGTTTGGGAGACATCAAATATGAATGGACATAAAAGATATTACTCTCTACATTGGTGGGTTTCGAAGTACGAAGAAGATTCTAAAATATTTAATACCAGTGGTAAGTTTGGCCAATTTACATTTGTTGATAGAGAGAATGACATAGTTGTTACTAGAATAAGCAAATATTCGCAGCAAGATTTTGGTTCAACTCAAAAATGGGGGATTATGAAATACCTTAAGTGGGCTGGTGTAGATAATGCTGTAAAGGTTGGCAGAGCCCTTTTAGAAATTGGATCAATTGAAACAGGTTCTGATGTTATAACTCCTTTTACAGACCAAGAGGGTGAGTCACGAGAATTTTATATTCAATATCAAGAAATAATAGATTCTATTTCAGAACTTAGTCAGAACTAGCTTCTAACTTCTTAATTTTCCTTTGATAGTCTTCTATATTTTTTTTCCATTCTTCTAGAAAATATCCGTCATTACCCTGTTTTTTTAAATATCTTAGAAAAATCCTTCCCGATTCATCTTGAAAACCAGGTTCAAAAGGTTTGCCTGTTAATTTATTAGGTCTTTTAAATTGTTCGTCCATCACGTCCAAACAAACAAGATCATTGGAACTGAAACAAGAATGATTAAAATATCTAAAGGAAGACCCATTCTCCAATAATCAGTAAATTTGTAGTTTCCTGGACCCATTACAACAGTATTGCATTGATGGCCTATGGGGGTTAAAAATGCAGAACTCGCACCAATTGCTACAACCATCATAAATGCATTTACATCAAGCCCTAATGAAGTAGCAATTCCATATGAAATAGGCGCCATGATTACTGCAGTTGCAGCATTATTGATAATATCTGTTATAGCCATAGTCACTATTAATATAATTATTAAAATCCATTTTTGATCTAAATCTCCTGAATACTCTACAATATTTGATGCAATTAAATCACTTAATCCTGTATCTACCATAGCTATTCCAATTGGAATCATTGCTGCCAGCATAATAACTATTGGCCAATCAATTTCTCTATAAAAATTACTATCTAATATTTTTATTCTTGCAAAACATAATACACATAATAGGAATGCTGTTGTCGGAGATAAGGTGCCAGAAGCAACTAGCAAAATTGAACCAGTGAAGAAAATCAGCCCTTTGAGCAATCTACTTCTACTAGGAATAGTTTGAAGCTCTCTTTGTCTTAGTGGCATTAATCCTAAATGATTGATTTTATTAGAGACATCTTCCTCGTCAAGATCTCTAACGCCTAATAGTAAAACATCACCAGCTTTAAAAGTTTCTCTTGTTAATCTCGTTCGATATTTAGAGCCTTTTCTCCACAATCCCAATAGATTTAATTCTTCAAATGCTAACTTGAGAAAGAATTCATATTTTCTTCCAATCAATCTCGAGCCAGGCGAAATCATTACTTCAATTTCTTCAAGATCAGCCTCATCAAAAGAGTGGAGTTCTTTTGGTATTGAAAAATTAAAAAGACTTAAAATATCTCCAATGTCATCTGGAGGACTTTTAATAACTAAAATCTGTCCTTCTTTAATACGCATATTATTTTGGACTTTTTTAATAGAACCAGTATCTGAGACAATTCCAAGAATTTCTATATCTTCACCAGCTTGTTTTTTAAATTTATAAAGGGTTAGGCCTATTGCAGCACTTCCTTCATTTACAACAACTTCAAACAAATACCCTTTAAGATTAATTAATGGTTTATCACTGGTCTTTTCTCGTAAAAATATTAATTTTTTTCCAATAAATGCTATAAAAAGAATACCAACTAATGTAATGACAATACCAACATATGAGAAATCAAAAAAACCAAAACCAGCTCCAGTTTTCTCTTCTAAGATATTAGATATTATTATATTTGGTGGTGTTCCAATGAGTGTATTCATTCCACCTAGGATGCATGCAAATGCTAACGGCATTAAAAATTTAGATGGATGCCAATCCATTTTTTGACAAACACTTAATGTTAGCGGTAAAAGAATTGCAAGCGCACCAATATTATTTATAAATGATGAAAGGATGGCAGCAATTAGCATCAAGATAATTAAAAATTGAATCTCGGTGAATGTTCTAATGCCTAAAATTTTACCTGATAAAGCTGACAGTCCTGCATTTTTAAGACCTTGACTAATTATTAAAACAAGTGCGACCGTCATTACAGCAGGATTCGCAAAACCTTTAAGAGCATCTTCTGGATTAATAATTTCAAGTTCAAGAATTGAGCTGATTGAAACTAAGGCAACAAGTGCTCCGATTGCTAGGGCGTCGTATCTATACTTCCCCCATATAAATAAGCCTAATAATATTATTATTGTTGAAGATAAAATTATTTGTTCAACCATTTATCTCTAATCTTTAGGCATTGATTCTACATAAAGAGATGTTGAAGGGTATGCAAATTCAGAACCATTATCCTCAATAATATGCATTATCTTAAAAATCAGTGCCTCTTTAAGCTCATTAAATGGTGCAAATCCCATTTTTGGAGCATAGGCAACTATCATTATATCTATAGAGCTTCCCCCTAATTCAACAACCCTTACAACAGGATCAAAATCACCATCACTTAAAAAACTTTTACTATCGATAATATATTGTTTTATTTGATTTCTAATTAACTCTAGCTGGTTAACTGAAGTTGAATAAACTAAATTAATTTTCCAATTTATTCTTCTGTTTTTCATTTCACCATGATTAATAACTTTTACATCAGAAAGATCTTTATTAGGAATGGTCATTGGTGCTGAATCAAAAGTTCTAATAACTGTAGATCTAAAACCAATTGTTTCAACAATGCCGTGAAGCTGACCAGATACTTCAATTCTATCTCCTGGTTGGAATCTATGCTCTCCTATAATAAGGATTCCAGCAATTAAATTCTTAAAGAAGTCTTGCGCGCCAAGTGCTACTGCTACTGAAAAAAGCCCTAACCCTGCAACCAGAGGACCTATTTGAATTCCAAATATATCTAATATTATTGCTATTCCAATAACCCATACAATGAATTTTGATGCTCTCTCAAGCCACATTTGCATTGATGCAGTAAGCCAAGAACTAGTAGATAGGGCTTCAAAGATTGGTTTTATACCATTTGCTAAAGCGCTAAAGATTGTAAAGACTACAAAAGATTTAACAATATTAGTTGCAATATCACCAATCAAGCCTGATAAAGGAAGAATAAGCGTACATATATATAATGCTATTGTTATTGGTATGAGACCAATAGGTTTTTTAAGAGCTTCTAATATTTCATCATCAACATTAGACTTAGTCTTGTCTGCAAGTTTTCCTAAGGAATTCATGACAATGGATATAGTAAAGCCTCTTAATAAGACTGCTAATAAGATTACAAGCAGGGATATAATAATTGATCCGAGATCAATCCCAAAAAAGCCTCTATTCCATACGTCAGTAATTAAATTAATAAAATTTTCCATAATTATTTATATTTTCCACATTTTAATTTGATTTTAATCATTTAGGCAAAAGTTATTTAACCATCCTATCCTTTATAAAGTATGGTAGATAAATTAAATAAAATAAGGCTATAGCGATAGGTGTTGTTTGAAGAAGGTGCATCGGTGGATCTAGCATTTTATCCATTAAAGATGCTCCTGCAGGTTTTTCCATTAAGTACCAGAAATTAGCCGGATCTCCTAAAATGAGATTAATAATATATACCAAAGGTAGCAATATAAATAATGTAATTGCTGAAACTTTAAGAATATCGTTTGCATACGGGCGATTTCCCATGCTAACAGTAGCAAACATTATCCCAACAATAATCATGCCATGACCAACCATAAAAAATATGTAATCTAAATCATGATAAGTAATATCAGGAGTAGCTATTGCCATTGTAGCTCCGGCAAGACCCCAGAAAAAAGCACAGCTATATAGAATTCTAGGACCGCCTAGTAAGAAAAATATTAGAAATATTTCTGATAAATCACACATATGAATTGGAATAGTTTCTCTCCAATCATATGGATTAGCTAATAGGTATAAATCTTTAAAAGGTGATATTATGAGATGAGCCGCGATTACACCAACAATAATTTTCTTCATAAGAGACTTTTGTTCTTCTGATTTATTCTTATAAAATTTTGGCAAGAAAATTGAAACAACAATGATCACAATAATTGTTATTAAATGAACAGTTCCAAAAATCTCAAATGGCGTACCAAACATATTTTTAATTCCCAATATCTAATGAATTAATCATTATATGATTAATTATAGAACTTTAAAAATTATCTAAAAGTATTTGTTCTGTCAAAATTGATGGAAGAACTAGAGGTTTTTTCATTCCTGGCTTCCAGTAGATATATAAAGGAACCCCATTTCTTTCATATAACTCGAGAGCTTTTAGGATTTTATCGTCTTTATTTGTCCAATCAGCAACAATATATTCGATATTATTATCATTAAGATATTTTTTAACCCTGGGTCTTGAAAGTGCAATTTTGTCATTAGCTTGACAAGTAATACACCAAGCAGCCGTAAAGTTAATCAGATAAGCTCGATTTTCATTTTGTAAATTATTTTCAATGTCTGGACTCCACAAAGTGTATTCAGAATATTTTTGATTTGAAGATCTATCTTGATTTAAAGAATCTTTATTTGATGTTATTAACATACCCTCATATCCGATAACACAAACTATTAATAACCATAATATTAATTTTGCAAATTTTCCTTTTGATTTTATCAACATCCAAAATAAAAGAGAGATTGCAAGAAGAGTTATAAGCAGACTAATTAATAAGTCAATACTAGTTTGTAAGCTGAAAACCCATATTAACCATAATGATGTTGCAAACATTGGAAAAGCAAAAAATTCTTTAAGAGTAACCATCCATTCACCTGGTTTAGGTAATGATCTTATTAGATTGGGGTAAATGGATAAAAGAAAATAAGGTAAAGCAAAACCAAATCCTAAAGATGCAAAAACTGGTATGGTCGTATTTGATGGTTGTATTAATGCATATCCAAGAGCTGCACCCATAAATGGAGCAGTACAAGGTGAAGCGACAACTACAGCCAAGATACCAGTTAAAAAAGACCCGCTTAGACTATCTGACCCAACACCACCAAGCTTAGTTAATGATGATCCAAGATTTATATCTGTTAATAGAATTATTCCGATTGCAAACATTACTATGCTTAAAAAACCAACTATTATTGGTGATTGAAGTTGAAAACCCCAGCCTAAATAGGTTCCAGTTTGCTTGAGAACAACAAGTAATATTCCTATTAATAAAAATGATAATATAGCGCCGAAACAAAAAGATAATGAATGTTGTCTTATCTTTATTTTTGATTCACCCCCCATTGATACAAAGCTTAATATTTTTAAAGAAATGATAGGAAATACACACGGCATTAGATTAAGTATAAGCCCACCCAAGAAAGCAAATATTATTGCTTGAAAGAATGAAATCGATGAAGGCTCCTTTGATTCGCCTTCTATTTCAGAATTTATTAGAAAGCTATTATTATTTATTGATAGAACGCCATTAATATCTGATTTAATCGGAGCGTTTTTCTCTATAGGTACCTTTAATAACCAATTATTTTCTTCTTTTATTAAAGCTTGATCTGCAGAATATAAGACAATTTCTTGCTCATCTATATAAAAATATATGTCATTAATTTTTTGATTAAATGAAAATCTAATGTCTAAAAAATCTTCATTCTTGTCAATTAAAACAGGCAAGGTAATATCTGGAACTCGATTTAGCCAATTAATCAAAGTACTATCTTCAGCCATCTGAGCTAAAGAAGTCTTAATTAAAGCTTTTTCAGGAACACAAATATCATCACAAATTAAAAAATCTATATCAGCTTCTATGTAAGCATTTTGTTCGAAATTATTTTTATCAAAACAGTCTTCGATATTAGATCCACACAACTGATATTCACCTGTTTTCATCTCAGATGGTGATATTTTAAAAGGAAATATTACAAAATTTTCATAACCATAGGTCATTAAAGGTGGATAAGGTATTAGTTCGGGTGCAGGCCACAAAACGTCACTTATACTTGAGATATTTTTTTCATGAACCCATTTCACCTTTAGAGGGCCTCCAGAATCTCCGGGATTTTTCCAATAAGTATGCCAGCCTTCCTGCATATCCATTTTTATTCCAATAATTAGCTCATTGTTAATATATGAACCTTTTACTATAGACACATCAGCATGGCCTGTATTTATAGGATCTGCATGAGCTTGAACGAATAAAGATAATAAGAAAAATAGTTTTAAAAATTTCATTTACTATGTATTAGTTTTAAAAACACTAGGGGTGCATTATGCACCCCCATAGCTTTTTTGTGGAGCCTTATTTACCCGAGATTTTTTTTGGTGATTTAATCTCAATTATTCTGGGTTTTTTTTCATCAGGGATAATTTTTTCTAGATTAACTGTAAGAAGTCCATTAGTTAGCTCAGCTCCTTGAACGACCACATCCTCAGATATAGTAAATTGTTGTTTAAATGCTCTTTGAGCAATTCCCTGATAAACAACTTTATTCTCTCCATTCACAATTTCGGTTTTAGGACCATCATAGCTTACAGATAGAACTCCATTGGCAAGCTCAATTTGTATGTCATCATTAGATAATCCTGCAACAGCAATCTCAATTGCAAATAAGTTGCCATCTTTGCTTATATTGTATGGTGGATAGCCAGAAGATCGATCATTAGACTCTGAAAGCCTCTGTAATCTATCAAATAGCGGTTCAAAACCCAATGCACGGGTTGTAAAAAACGGGTCAGTAAAATTAAGTATCATAATTAGTCCTCCTTGTTAAGCGACTTTAGAAATGTGTACCTTAAAAAGCATACACTTGTTAATGAGGCAATCCGTTTTGGCATTACCTTCTAATATTACTTATAGTCTTTTATTATTATTTCAACCTTTATTCATTTAAATTGTTAAAATAAATAATAAATAGAACTTATTCTTAATATTAGTGTCAAAACAATATGACTAAAAAATTATCTTTTTCAATATTTTTTCTTTTAATTCCATTTATATTTGGTAATGAAAATGTAGTTTCTGATATAGAAAATGGACAGACATGGATATTAGAAACTAAAAGTAACAAATTTTCGGTTGGCAATAGCAAGGTACTTTATTTTTTTTCAAATGATGCATACAACACGTACCAAGCAAGAAGATTCTCTGACTGGGATAGATTTTCAATAATTAATGGAAAAAATTTAGTTAGACTCAGTACTGGAGATAAGGTTGAAATATTAAATTCAAAACATCATGAAAGGATATATGAAGTAAAGCTTTTAGATGGATTTAACAAAAATAGAAAATATTTTTTAATTAAAGAAGATCTTATTAATGATTTCAAATTAATGGAGCAAGAAAATGAAACATAGAATATATTTATTATTTCTAAGCGTTGTTTTAACATCATCATGTGTCAACAATTCACTTCAGCCTGATGTAGTAAATAGATCAGACGCGCTCAAAGAGCAGTATGTAGTTTTTGGAACTATTTCTGATGTTACTAAAGTTACGATTGAAGGAGACAGAGAGGCGGGGGCTGTAGCCGGTCTTGCAATTGGTGGAGTTGCAGGAAAAAATACTACTGATTCCGAGTTTGAATCAGATATTGCTACATTAGTTGGAGGACTTATTGGTTCTAAGATAGGTTCTGAAATAGGTTCTGCAGCATCAAAAAAAGAAGGCGTCGAACTTCTTATTAAAACTGAAACAGGAAGATTTATTTCTATAATTCAAGAAGTAAGTGATTTCTCCTATTCAAAAGGACAAAAAGTTAGAATTATTAAAAGAAATGGTAAATCAAGAGTAATACCGTTTGAATAATGCCAGAGGAACTATATAACCTCATATACAACAAAGCACTTGATTTAATTTCAAGACGAGAACACTCCTTAAAAGAAATAAAAGATAAACTACGGCTTCGTTATAACGAAGCAGATACTATTGAAGAAGTAGTTGATAAGTTAATATCAAATAATCTTGTTAACAACCTAAGATTTGCAGAATTTTATGTGATAAGTAGAAAAAGAAAGGGTTTTGGACCAAAAAAAATATCTTATGAACTTCTTAACAAAGGGATTAATGAATCAATTTCTAATGAAGTAATTCTTAATGAAGGGGGGTGGAAGATTGCAGCAACTAAAGCTTTTAATAAAAAATTTAAGCAAGGACCTTCAGAAGATTTCAAGATAAGACAAAAACAAAAAAACTTTCTCCAAAACAGAGGGTTTGGTTTTAAAGAAATCGAATCAGTTTTTACAAATCACATGTTATGATTCTTTGCTATGTCTTATGAGGTTTTAGCTAGAAAATATAGACCAGCAAATTTTGAAGAAGTTGTTGGCCAAGATCATATAATCAAAGCTTTAGTTAATAGCATTGATCAAGAAAAAATTCATCATGCATATATTTTTTCAGGAACAAGAGGCGTAGGCAAAACTACAATTGCCAGAATTCTTGCTAAATGCATGAACTGTGAGAGCAGCACCAAACCAACATCAAAACCATGTAATGAGTGCTCAAATACTATTGAGGTCTCAGCAGGGAGGAGTGTTGATTTTTTAGAAATTGATGCTGCTTCAAATACACAAGTTGAAAAGATTAGAGAATTAATTGAAACAGTAGAATATAAGCCTGCTAAAGGAAGATACAAGATTTATCTTATTGATGAAGTCCACATGCTTTCAACCTCAAGTTTTAACGCACTTCTCAAGACTTTAGAGGAGCCACCACCCCATGTTATATTTATTTTTGCGACGACTAACCCTGAGAAAATTCCTAAAACTGTTCAATCAAGATGTTTGCAACTTAACTTAAAAATCATTGATGAAGAATTGCTTTTTAAACATATAAAGCAAATATTAAAAAAAGAAGAAATTAATTATGATGATGAAAGTATTGCCTTGATTGCAAATTCTGCAAATGGGTCAGTTAGAGATGCTCTTACATTGCTTGATCAAGCTATTGCTCATGGAAATGGCAAGCTTTCTCAAAAAGAGGTTAAAGCTTTATTGGGAACAATTGATAACTCGCTATTAATTGAGCTTATAGATTCTGTGATAGATGGAGATGGAAAGAATGTTTTTGATCTATTATCAAAAATTGAAGAATTATCGCCAGAATATGACGCAATTCTCAAGGATATTATTTCTGTTCTTCATCAGATATCACTCCATCAAGTTATTAGAAATTCTAGCACTGAATCAATTCAAAAAATTGCCAATAAATTAGACAAAGAATTTTGTCAGCTTCTTTATGAGATAGCTATGAATGCTTATTCTAAATTCTCAGTTCATCCTAATCCAAAGGAGGCATTGGAAATATGTTTGTTAAGAATGCTAACCTTTAATCCACTTCAAAAACTTAGTAAAAAAAGCGACTTTAAACAAACCAATTTATCAGAAAAAAAAATTGTAAATGAAGCTAAACCAGAGGCATTAGAAAAAATTATCAACAAAAATGAACCTAAAGATGAAGCTATTTTTAATTGCAATGATGATTGGATTAATTTTTTTAATAGAACAAAGATGAGTCCATTTGCTAGAAATTTTTTTGGGAATATGTCTTTTCACCTGTATGAAAAGAATTCTTTGACTTTGATTAAAAATTCAGAGGCTGGAGATATTCCTGAAAATATTTTTTTAGAATTCAAGTCTATCTTAAAGGAGGCTTTTTTAAAAAATATAGAAGTTATAATCCAGTCTGGCAATCCTGTTGACTCGCCATTGCAACTAAAAGATCTTGAAAATAAAAAACATCATGATGAAGCACGTAAATCTATAGATGAGGATATTAATATACAAGATTTTATTAAAAAATTTGATGGAAAAATTAAAACAGATACCATAAAGCCAATTAAATAAAATGAATCAAGATTTAGTTTCTGAGTTAATAAATGCATTGACAATACTTCCAGGAGTTGGGAAAAAGTCCGCTCAAAGAATGGCATTGTATCTATTGGATAGAAACAAAGATGGTGCAAGCATACTAGCTAATACACTCAACAAGGCAGTTGAAAACGTTCAAAGGTGTTCTTCTTGTAGAATGTTAACTTCAAACATCTTATGTAATATATGTTCAGACAAATCAAGAGATGCAAGCAGTATATGTGTAGTTGAAAGTCCTTCCGATGTACTTGCTATAGAATCAACTGGAGGATATAAAGGATCTTATTTTGTATTACTGGGAAGACTTTCCCCTATAGATGGGGTTGGACCAACTGAGCTTGGAATTAATGATCTATTAAAAAGGATTAATTTAGACGAGGTTAAAGAAATAATTTTAGCCACAAGTAGTACAGTAGAAGGAGATGCGACAGCAATCTTTATTAAAGATCATATTAAGAATGCTAAAGTTTCTAGAATCTCTTATGGAATTCCTATTGGAGGCGAGTTAGAGTATGTTGATGGTACAACTATTGCAAGGGCTATAGAGGGAAGGGTAGATATAAATGTCGATTAAATCTGATAAATGGATACAATCCATGTCTGAAGAACATAATATGATAAACCCATTCTCATCTAATCAAATCAGACTAGATGAAGGTGGTAATAAATTAATTTCTTATGGTGTATCAAGCTATGGATATGACGTTAGATGTTCAAATGAATTTAAAGTTTTTACAAATATCCATTCCGCTGTTGTAGATCCAAAATCATTTGATGAGAGAAGTTTTGTTGATATTGAATCTGATATATGTGTTATACCGCCTAATTCTTTTGCGCTAGCAAGGACAGTCGAATACTTTAAAATACCACGAAATGTACTTACCATTTGTTTGGGCAAATCAACCTATGCTAGGTGCGGAATAATTGTAAATGTTACTCCATTAGAGCCAGAATGGGAGGGGCATGTGACTCTTGAATTCTCTAATACTACAAATTTACCTGCAAAAATATATGCAGGAGAAGGAGTTGCTCAGATGTTATTTTTTGAATCTGATGAAGAGTGTATGACGAGCTACAAAGATAGGAATGGAAAATACCAAGGACAAACCGGCGTTACTTTACCCAAAGCTTAATATCTCTTTTAATTCTAATGTATTTGTTCGCTCTGGACTAACATCTATTACTTTAATAAACATATATTCAAGCTCTTTTGCTAAGAAATATTGTACTTTTCTATTACTTCCATTTCTTGATCTTTCTAGAACTAAACACGTATATTCTTTCTTATTAGCTATGCATTTTTCAGTAGCTGTAACCTTATAAGAATATTTCTTAAAGTCACCATTCTCCAAGTCAATGATGTTTAGATCAAACTCTGTTAAGTCATCCATTAAATGAATTCTAATCATTATTTGAGCATTCAGCGGGTCTAAAATAAAATCTAACGGATCTAAATAGCTTTTCCATATAACCTGACCAGTTGAGCTTACTGATTTTTCTAAGTTTTCAAAAAAGACTGATTGATCTCTTTTTAAGAATTTGGGTCTTATTTTAATATCGTAATTTTTTGAAAAAACCCTCTTAGTATCAATATTAAATTTAGATGAAAAATACATACTTGCTAAAAGATTTGATGCATCAAAACTTATTTCATACCCATTAGCATTTTTTTTAAATTCTCTTGTTCCCGTAATAGATATTTCATCAGATATAAATTTATATTTTGCCTCATATTGAGGTAATGCAGTCACATTAATATTCAATATGCATAAAGATAATATAAATAATTTATATTTCATGATATTTTTTATAGATTGGCACATACGTAGGATCAATAGAATCTGAATATTTGAAAACAACCTTCCCATTATCAAGATAAATATTTCCTATGCATATTTCATTTATGATTTCTGGTAATAATAAATGTTCAATTTTATGGATTCTATTAGACAATTCATTAATATTTTCTTCTTTTTTAACATTAATTTCTCCCTGAGCAATTAGAGGACCAGAATCTAACTCAGGTGATACATAATGAATTGAAATTCCATGTAAAGTATTTTTATTTTTTAGAACTTGCTCATGGGTATTAAGCCCTGGATACAAAGGAAGAAGAGAGGGATGAAGATTAATCATTTTTTTATTAAATTTATTAGTTATTTTTTTACCAAGAACCCTCATAAAACCTGCTAGGACTATTAAATCTGGATTTAAGTCTTCTAGATTTTTTTCAAGCTCATTATCGAAGTCAATTCTTTTAAGAAAATCTTTATGATTAATAATTTTTACATCTATATTAGATTCTTTCGCTCTTATAATGCCATATGCCTCAGGATTATTAGAAATAACAGATATTACTTTCCCATAAATGACATTTGAGTTGCATGAATTAATAATAGCTTCTAGATTTGAGCCACTACCAGAAATCAAAACAACTATTCTTTTCATTCTATGCTATGAAAATATTACAGAGTTACTTTTGTTCTTTTCTTTTACTTCACCAATTATAAAGTTTTTAAAATTCATATCAGAAATTTTATTTGAAATATTAACGGCTTCCTCTTTTTCAACAAATAAAACCATACCTATCCCACAATTAAATATTCGATACATATCGTTCATAGATACGCCTCCTTCATTTTTAATCCATTTAAATATTTCTGGCAATTCCCATGAATCAGTTTTTATTTCAACACATAAATTATCTGGTATCGACCTTGGCAAATTTTCTGTCAAGCCACCCCCGGTAATATGTGCCATAGAATTAATTTGATATTCATTTATTATTTCTAAAATTAATTTAGGATATAAGATTGTTGGCGTAAGAAGCTTATCAGCAATAGATTTTTTTTCTTCATCAGGTGTTTTTGAATTTTTTAGGATTTTTCTTATTAATGAGTATCCATTAGAGTGAGGACCGCTTGACTCTATTCCTATTAAGATATTCCCAGAGATAGTTTTATTAGCATGGATTATTTTATCTTCATCAACACATCCGACTGAAAATCCGGCCAAATCAAAATTATTATCTACATAATGACCTGGCATTTCAGCAGTTTCACCACCTAGTAAAGCACAACCAGAATTAAAACAAGCATCTGATATGCTTTTAATTACCTGAGATGCTTCATCTACAACTAGTTTTGATGATGCGTAATAGTCAAGAAAAAATAAAGGTTTGGCCCCGCAAACCACCAAATCATTTACACACATTGCAACAAGATCTTGTCCAATACCAGAAAGATTTTTATATTGCTGAGCTAAAGCAACCTTTGTTCCAACACCATCTGTGCACGCAACTAAAACAGGATTATTAAACTCTTGATCAAGTTTATACATTCCTGCAAATCCTCCAATATTGCCTAAAACATTTTTGTTATGTGAATTTGATACATTTTTTTTAATCTTATTAATTAAATCATCACCAGCATCAATATCAACTCCAGCAGATTTGTAAGGATCATTTTCTATAATTTCTTTTGTCATTTAAAATACCTTATATAAACATTGCTGATATGAGATTTATTAAACATAGTATATTTTGCCTTATTATCTTTTCCAATACATCATTTGGGAAGGAGTTTAATGAGCTTTTTACAATTTATGAGTCTATAGAAGATCCATCTAAAATTGAGAAGACTATAAACAATTCATTTAATACAATGATTTATAGACTTAGTGGGGATCCATCCCCATCAAACATATGGAAAATAATTAATGCCGGTAATGTTAGGAAAGATTTTATAAAAAGTTATTCTATTAAGAACATTAATGATCAAAGTTTTTTACAGGTCGATTTCGATAAAGATTTATTAGTTAAAGAATTCAATGAACTATCTATTCCTGTATTAGGTAATTCGCGCCCAGTTATATTATTTTTGATAAATATTGATTCGGGTTCCAAAAAGCCTTATCTATTAAAAGACTCAGAATCAAATTATGAAATTGACAGCCTTATAAAAGAATCCCTCAAGGACTTTGCCTCTTCTAGAGGTATATTTTTAGAACTTCCTGAGCCCGATCTTCAGGAAATTACTTCACTGGATAATTATTCAAAATTAATTAATTCAAATAGTTTTATATCTTCACAACATAGCTCAACTGAGGTTGTTGAAATTAATATTACAAAAATAGGTTTAAAGGAATGGTCTGTTAATGGAGATTTTAATTTTATTTACAATGGTGATGAATTTAATATGATCTTTTTGCAAGAATTTAACAAATTTGTTAACCAAATAGTCAATCAAATTTTAAAGAAGAATCTCATAGATATATCAAAAGAAAGTTTGATTAATATATCTGTAGCCAATATTAACAACTATGATGACTACAAAAAATCTAGAGAAGTTTTTCAAAGATTAGTAGCAACTAAAGATATAGAAATTAGCAAGTTTGAATTTAATAAAATTTCATATCAAATAAATATTTATGGTGATTTTAAATCCTATATTAATGAAATGAATGAAAATAATTTTATAGAAATAAATAATATTTTATATGATAGTAATACCATGAACCTGAATTTTAGAA
>MDSW01050502.1_pt1 | contig 53262 bp, 46 predicted proteins | sample 811171 | NCBI WGS metagenome assembly MDSW01 (sample SAMN05326641, study PRJNA326480) | marine metagenome | isolation source: seawater | place: Atlantic Ocean: North West | collected 2012
AATTCTTTTTTTAATATTTCTGAAACTTCTGCTGGTCTAATTTCTGACATAACTAATTAATTTAAACTTTAAAACTACTTTTAATTTTATTAATGTGATTTTTTACTGTTGAGTCAAATTGTTTATCATCTACTTTTATCAAAACGCCACCCAAAACACTTTCGTCTACTATCTCATTTAATAATATCTTTTTTTCTTGACCCAATCTTTTTATTATAATATCTTTTAACTCTTCATTGGCTTTTTTTGCTGTAATTAAATCTACATACATTATTTTTTTGTTTGCTCTATATAACAAATTATACTCCTCTAGGATTTGTATGAACAATTTTGATCTTTTGTTTTTAATAACAAAATATAAAACTGACATAGTAAATGAGTCTAGTTTGTCTTTTAAAACTTTATCAAATATTTCTTTTTTCTTAGAAAAAGATAATACTGGATTAGTTAAAAAATCAAAAATAACCGAGTCGTTTTTAAAAACTTGTACAAGTACATTTGATTCTTTGTATGTTGTTTCTAATTTTTGGTTTTCTTGAGCTAACTCAAATATTGATTTTGCGTACCTTTTTGCTACAACTACACTCATTTAATATCTAATTTCTCTAAACTTTTATTAATTAAAGCTTGCTGTTCTATGTCGCTTTCTAGTTTTTTCTCCAAAATCTTTTCTGCTATTTCAATTGAAAGAGAAGCCACACTTTGTTTTATGGATTCCATAGCCGCTTGCTTTTCCTTTTGAATAGATTCCTGAACAGATCGCAGTCGATTCTCCATTTCTTGATCAACAAGTTTTTTTTGTTCTAGCTTATATTCATCTACAAATTTCTTTGCTTCTAAAATTATAGCCTCTCTTTGCTGCCTTGCCTCTTTAACAATATTGTCTTGATTTTCTTTTAATGAACTTATTTCATCGCGTGCTTTCTGAGCCTCATTTAAAGCTTCTTTTATCCCATCCTCTCTTTCATTTAACGCTTTCAATATTGGTCCCCAAGCAAATTTTTTCATAAGTATTAAAAGAATGACAAAGCAAGTAGTCATCCAAAATAATAGCCCTATCTCTGGTTTAATTAATTCCATATAAACAAATTTATATTTCTAATCTATTCTTATTTATTTTACAAAAATAACCAACAGCCCAATAACCATTGCGAAAAATGCTGCACCCTCTACCAAAGCAGCCATAAGAATCATGTTTGCTCTTAAATCATTTGTCGCCTCTGGCTGTCTTGCCATGGCTCCCATTGCCCCATTTCCAATTTGCCCAATTCCTATTCCTGCCCCTAATGCGGCAACACCGGCGGCTAAAGCTGCGATTCCATAATAAGTTAAATCTGTTGCTAATAAAATTGATAATATTTCCATTTTATAAAAATTTTAAGTTAATATTCATTTTAAAAATTAGTGCTCCTCTACAGCCATTCCAAAATACATTGCGGCTAACAATGTAAATACATATGCCTGTAAAAACGCTACTAATAACTCTAAAGTCATCATAAACAACGCAAAAAGACCAGAAAAAATAGATACACCAAATCCTGCAACCGGGTGCATTTCTCCAAATATAAATATCAAGCTAAAAAAGGACAAGATAATTATATGGCCAGCTGTAATGTTTGCAAACAACCTTATCATTAATACTAGAGGTTTTAATAAAACCCCGAAAATTTCTATTGGTGTTAAAATTAACAATACCGGTTTTGGAACGCCGGGCATCGCAAAAATGTGTTTCCAATAATATTTTGTTCCGCTTAATGTTGTAATAATAAACACTATAGACGCTAGTACCATGGGTACAGCTATATTCCCTGTTAAATTTGCTCCCCCTGGAAAAAAGGGGACAAGGCCTAATAAATTATTTAGAAAAATAAAAAAGAAAACAGTTAATAAAAACGGTAAATATTTACCATAGTTCTTTTCCCCTATTGCAGATTTAGCAATATCGTCTCTAACAAATATAATAATAGGTTCTAATAAAGATTGAATTCCCGAGGGGGCTTGGTTTTTGTTTTTTTGATATCTCCTAGAAATGGTAATAAAAAGACCCATTAATAAAAAAATGCTAAAAAATAAACTAAATACATTTTTTGTAATAGAAAAATCCCAAACCTCAGCTGTTTGATTTATATCAATTTCTCCCGAATCATCTAAACAGTATATTTTCCCATGATCATACTTGTACCCTTCATGTGAATCGTGGCCATGGTTAAATTTTGAAGACATAAAAACACTTAATCCTTTGTCTTTATGAAATAGTATGATCGGCAAGGGGATTGATACCGGTATCTTACTTTTTTTTTCTTGAATTTCTTTTGTTCCATCTGGCAGATCAATAGTGTCATTAATTGTTATTGGCCAGTCGAAAAGGTGCCACTCATGAGCATCATATATGTGGTGTAGTATCATCTCGCCAGCATTAAACCCTTCATCATTTTCAGGGCCAGCGGCAAAAGAAATTTTTGGAAAAAAAATGGAAATAAAAACAATTAAAGAAATTGCTCTCTTTGTAAAAACTTTAATTGCGTTCAAGTAGCTCAAGCTTAGATAGAATTAGTATTAATTAAAACTTCGAAACAAAATTAAATTATTTTATTATTTATAATAGTTTTTTTTCATTTATTTTTTAACCTTTTTTTACTTTTTTATACAAAGTAATTAAAGCATATAATATTCCGAGAAAGCTTAGAATAATTGTACAATAGTTTTTTTGTAATTTTTCGTCCATTTTTAATCCTATAAAAAAGCACAAAAAAACGATTGTAGATATCTCAAAACCGGCACCTATAAATTTATATATATTTTTATTCATTTCCTGGAATAAAAAAGCCACCCTAAAACAGCGGTATAAAATAAATACAAAATTAAAAACCACATAAAAAAGAGTGGGTCTGTTTTTTCTCCCTGTATAGTTGCGTATGTAATGATAAATAGCACAGATAAAATCATTTTCATTGCTGTTAAAAATAAATGAGATTGAACAAAACTTGCGCCTTTAGAAAAATTCTTTTCTAAAATTCCAATATGAAAAAGTGAAAAAGAAAAAAAGTACATAATCGCGCCTGAATACCAGCCATCTTTTTGTAGATTGCTTTCAGTTAATACATTAAGTATTATTAAGGCCGCAAAAAGAAATAAAGTGAAAAAGAAAATTGTTTTAAACTTTTTGTTCATTTTCTTTTTTGTTGTCTTCTTTTTTAGTGTTCAGGTCTGTTTTTTTTTCTTTTGAAAAAGTGTTGTTTTTATTTTCTGATGGTATTTCTTTCTTGGGTACATGAACCGGCCCCATAATACACTTCCCGCTAAACATCGCACCTGGTTCTATAGATAGTTTTTCTGTTTTAATATCACCATATAATTTTGCAGTTTCTTTCAGGATTAATAGCTCTTTAGATTGGATGTTTGCTTTTAATTCTCCCGATATAACAGCCGACCCACATTGAATATCTCCTTCTATACATCCGTTTTGACCCAAAACCAATCGGCCTTTTGCAATTAGCGTGCCTTTTAAAAAACCATCTATTCGAATGTCTCCTGGGGCATTTATTGACCCTTCTAAAGAGCTGCCTTTACCTATACTATTTACAGATTCGTTGCTGTTTTTTTCTAAAATTTTCATAAAATAGGGATTTTTAATTAATCAAATATACAAATCATAATAATTAGTAAACCTTTTTATTCCAAGTATTTTTCTTTAAAGTAAATTTTATATTCTTGTGTTGTTTTTTGTTTTAACAATCCAATAAAATTGTTTTTAGAAATAACCATTTTATCAATACCTTTTTGTTTATATAGCTCTATCCAATCGGCTTCCTTGAGGGTTGCTTGATAATAATTTAAGGCCTCTTTATTATTTTTAAACTTAGTTATTTTTATGATTTGTGTTTCTTTGTTTAATAGAAGATTATTAATTTTTAATTCCAATTTGTTGAAGTTTGTTTTATTATATTTTGAAACCATACTTTGTAATTTTGGTATATCTATTTTTAAATCCGAAACAGTTATAATCATGTAATGGTCTGATTCGGGTGTCATTTTATATATATCCTGTTCTTTTTCATAAAAAGATCCATATAGCACATCTAGCATTTCCGCGCTTTTTTTACCCTGTTCAGTTTTTGGGTTTTGTGTTTGAATTTTTTCCAAGGAAAGAATAAATTCTTTTTTTCCTTTTTGTTTAGCTATACAAAAAGATTGAATCATTTGAATATTCAAACTGTCGCTGGGTGATTTTTTTAATGTTTCTGAAATCAAACTCAACGCCTCTTCAAATTGTTCGTTTTTATATAAGTCATATATTTTTTCATAATCCTTCTTTTCTTTTGGGGCATCTTCAATTAAAAACTTTCCTGTCTTTGGGTCTATATATTTGTTGTTTGGAAATTGTTGTTGGATTTTTTTTAAAATTTGTTTTTTCGCAACACTTTCTTCCAAAATTTCATATAAAAAAACCAGCTGCATGTAGACTAGAAGTTTATACTCGGTACTGTCAAATCTTGTTAGCATTTCCTCATATGTGTCTATAGAAAGATTATAATCAAAAAATTTGTTTTTTAAATCGGCCCCTAAATTATAATACGCTTTTTCTATTTTTTTTACAGAAGAATCTTGTTCGGCTTTTGTTAAAGGTATTTGAGATAAGTAATATTCTCGGCTATATTTTTCTTTTAAACTTGGGCCTTCATTTTGTGTTAATTCTTCTGCATTTTCTGAATCTAACTGGTCTTTGTTTTTTCTTCTCCAGTTGTTTTCATTTTTTCTATTCCCCCATCTGGTTAAAAATTCTGAGTAACCAAAACTAATAGCTGTTGGGTTATAAAAATACCAAGCACCACCAACGGGGAGGTTAGATTGACTTCTGTTGTATTCATATAAATTAAAACTTCCACCCATTCCATCGTCTCTAGATTGAGATTTGGCCTCAAGGTCTTTTTGTTTCAGAAAGTCGATGTATTCATCGATTTTCGAATTCCTTTCTTCGTCAGATAAAAAAGCTAAAGCCAGCAAACTGTCTTGTGTATAAATAACATCTTGATTAAAAACAATGTCTTTTAGGTCATTGTGTGTGTTTTTTGTTGTTATATACCTCTCGTCTTCAACATCCATTAACATCATAATAGAATCGTGTTGTGTACATGTTAACTTATATTCTTTTTGATTTAAATAAATTTCGGATAACTTAAAGTGTGTTTGTAATTTTTGATTCACATTAAGCAAAAAGGAACTTAATGAGTTTTGGTAATTTTTAATTGCCGAGGCTGTATCCCCATCATTTAACTTAATCTCCGCAATAGCATAATATATTTGGTCTCTATAGTCTTTGTTTTTAATATCCTTGAGCATTTTGTTGTATTCTTTTAATAAAACACTTGATTCCCCGGATGAAAAAGCATATGAATTAGCTTTATTTAAAGAGGCCCTAAAACTCATTTCATATTCTGGGTTGGACCTTATTACATTGTTGTAGTTTTCTAGCGCTTTATCTCCTTTTTCTAGCTTCTCATAGAGTTGACCTAAAATAAAATAAATCCTCGATTTTATATTTCTATTATTATTTGTTTCTTGTGTTTTTTCTAAAAAGGTAACCGCGTTCTTGTAATTTTGTTTTTTAATATTTATATCAGACAAGGCCAGGTATAAATCTGTTAATTCTTTATTGGTTAATTTTTTTTCTTCTAGTATGTATTTTAATGTCTTTTCTGCTGTTTGTAAGTTGTCTAGCCTAATATCACATTTTGCAGACCAAATAAGTGACTGGTTGACTAAATCACCAAGAGGGTATGATCTAATAATATACTTAAATGTGTTAAGAGCCGCCAAATATTCTTTTTTATAAAACCTAGCCTTAGCCATTAAAAAATAATTATCATCAATCCACTTGTTTTTTTCTTTATTGTTTATTTCCATTGAATGACGAGTGATGACCTTGGTCGTTTTTTCTACTGCGCGATCCATATTTGGGAAAACTTGACCAGTGATTTCTATTTGATTGATTTGGTTTATAGGTAGTATTTTTTGATAGTTCTCTTTGTGGGCTTGTTTTATTTTTTTAAGCCCCGTTTTAACCCCCTCTTTAGCGTTAAAATAACCGTTATATTTAGCTGTTGTTTGATGATATGTTCTACTGAAAAAATTATCCCTAGTAGTAGAGCAGCTTGATATAATAAACATTAAACTAATTAGAAAAAAAGATAAATTTATTGTGGTTGTTTTCAATATTTTTATTTAGAATTATAATACTCTTAACTGTTTATAAATATTTTTATTTTAATCTCCGCTTTATTTTTATCTTTAACATTGCAACTATTTTAAAACAAGATTAATTGAAAATTCGCTTATGAAATCTTTGTTAGCAAAACTACTAATAAAATACCGAGTTGTTGTATTTAAAAAAGAGTCTTTAGAAAAACTCCGCACTTTTTATGTTAGCAAAATTCACTTAATGCTCTTAATTTTTTTGTTTTTTTCGATTAGTTTCTTTTTTTCTTCGTTGTTGTTAATTTTCTCGCCTGTCGGAAATAGTTTTTTTGATTATTCTAAAAAAAAAGAAATATCAGAGCTTTATCTGCATGTTGATTCAATGGAAATTTTATTAAACCAGTATTTAGATTATACTGAAAAAATAAAATTACTTTTTCATGAACACGACACTTTAAAAAAGGGAGCGATTGATGAGGTTGTGTTTTCTTTACCTTTTTTACAATCAAAAATCACTAAACAAGACTCTTCTTTGGTGAATTATATTAAGGGATTAGACCAAGAGGGGGTCACAAAATACAACAAAGATATTTTAAATCGGCTAAATGTCGTTAGCCCAACCAGCGGCTTTGTTACCTCATCTTTTAACATTAAAGAGGGGCATTTTGGAGTTGATATTGCGGCAGAAAAAAATAGTGCTGTTTTTTCTGTTTTAAGTGGTGTTGTTTTGTTTTCTGGTTACTCAGAAAATTTTGGTAATTTTTTAATGGTAGGCCACGAAGGTGGCTTTACATCTATTTATCTACATAACTCAGTTTTATTAAAACAAACAGGCGATTTGGTGACTTCTGGAGAGAAAATAGCCTTAATTGGGAGCTCTGGAAAATTATCATCCGCGCCACATTTACATTTTGAATTATGGAGTGGTGTGACACCAATAGATCCTGAAAAATATTTCAAATTCAAGTAATGAGTTTTTTTAAAAAGTCTATTGTTAAATTTTTAGCAAAGCAAAACAAAAAATATGTTGCGCGCCACTCAAATAATGCTTTATTAAACCAAAAAAAAATTTTTCAAAAACACATGAAATTATTAACTCAAACTGAGTTTGGAAAAAGTATTGGGGCAAAAAAAAAATTAACCCTAGATGAGTTCCGAGAAATTTCAACCATTAATTCTTATGAAGATATTTCTCCCTTTATTGAGAGAATAGCGGTTGGAGAAAAAAATGTGTTGTGGCCTGGCGGTGTGTTATATTTTGCAAAAACATCCGGAACCACAAGTGGAACTAAATACATTCCTTTAACCAAAGAAATGTTAAATTATCAAATCAATGCGTCTAAAGAGGCGTTATTGTTATATGCATATAATAATAAAAAATATGATTCGGTTAGTGGTAAAATGATGTTTTTACAAGGGTCTCCTGTATTAAAAAAACACAAAAAAATACAAACCGGAAGATTGTCTGGAATAGTGGCTCATCATATTCCCCGGTTTTTAAAATCAAACCGACTACCCACTATTAAAACAAACTCCATAGAGAATTGGGAAGAAAAACTACTTAAAATTATTGATGAAACTCTTTTTTCTGATTTGCGATTAATTGGCGGAATCCCCCCTTGGGTTATTATGTACTTTCAGAAAGTTTTAGAAACCTCTAAATTAAAATCTATTGCTGAAATATTTCCAAATCTATCTCTGTATGTTCACGGGGGTGTTAATTTCAAACCCTATAAAAACACGCTTAAAAATCTATTATCCGGGGTTGATTTTCTTGAATACTACCCGGCATCAGAGGGTTTTATTGGGTATCAAGATAATATTAACACTGATGGGTTGTTACTATTAACTAATCATGGTATTTTTTATGAATTTATTGAATCCGAAAAATTTATTTCTGGTAATTATGAGCGAATTTGCTTAAAGGATGTTGTTTTGGGGAAAAATTACGTTTTGATTTTAAATACTTGTTCTGGTTTGTGGTCTTACAATATAGGCGATACTGTTGAGTTTATTAGTTTAAATCCGTATCGAATAATTGTTACCGGAAGGGTTGGGTACTTTATTTCTGCTTTTGGAGAACATGTTATTGGTAAAGAGGTTGAGGGGGCGTTAGAGAGTGGTTTACGTTTATTTGGTGGTGAGGTTTCTGCTTTTACGGTCTGCCCAAAAATACAACCAGAAAAAGGACTCCCTCATCACGAGTGGTTTGTTGAGTTTATAAAAAAACCTAAAAATTTTGGTGCTTTTTGTGCGCACCTGGATGATTGTGTTCGAAAGCATAATATTTATTATAATGATTTGGTTGAAAATTTTATTATCAAACCCTTGGTGGTTAATTGTGTAAAAGTTGGTAGTTTTAATAATTATATGCGGTCTATTGGTAAGCTGGGTGGGCAAAATAAATGCCCATCATTATCTAATGACAGAAAAATTGGAAACTATTTAAATAATTATCTGGAATAAATTAATGAAGAAAAAAAGTGTTGCTATTTTAGGGTCAACTGGGTCAATTGGAACCCAGGCTTTAAGTATAATGAGTGAGTTTTCAGCCGAGTTTGATGTAAAATTAATATCTGCAAACAGTAATGATAAATTATTACTAGAGCAATCTCTTTCCTTCAAACCAAACCATGTGGTTATTAACACTGAGTTGGGTTATGGTTTTTTGAAAAAAAACCTATCAATCCCTGGAACCAAAATACATTTTGGTAATAATATTTTATCTGAATTAGTTGAGTCGGAGGATTTTGATGTTGTTTTGGTTGCTATTGTTGGTTTTGCGGCCTTACTTCCAACAATTTCTGCTATTAAAAGTGGTAAAAAAATCGCTTTAGCAAACAAAGAAACTTTGGTTGTTGCTGGGCAAATAATTACATCATTATTAAATAATTCTAACAGCACAATTATTCCTGTTGACTCTGAGCACTCTGCTATTTTTCAATGTATACAGGGTGAGAAATTAAACGCTGTGGAAAATATTATTCTAACCGCTTCCGGGGGGCCTTTTAGGGGTTTTTCCAAAAAAGATTTAGAATCTGTTTCTGTAGAAAATGCACTAAAACACCCTAATTGGAGTATGGGAAACAAAATTACAATTGACTCCGCAACACTTATGAATAAGGGGTTTGAGTTAATTGAAACCAGATGGTTGTTTGACTTTCCTTTTGAAAAAATCAAAGTAGTTGTTCACCCTGAGTCTATTATTCACTCTTTAGTGGAATTTCAAGATGGTTCTGTAATAGCCCAATTAGGTGAGCCTAGTATGTATATACCTATTTTATACGCATTAAATTATCCCAAAAGAAGCCGGTCTTCATCACCAAAATTAGATCTAATCAAAATCAAGTCTCTCAACTTTGAACAGGTAGATCGTTCTGTTTTTAAACACCTTGATTTTGCTTATGAGGCAAGTCGTGTTGGGGGGTCTTTTGGTTGTGTTTTAAATGCCGCTAACGAAATAGCTGTTTATGCCTTTTTAAATAAAAAAATTAGTTTTATTGACATGGTAAATATTATAGAAAAATCATTAGAAAAGATTACTTTTGTCGCTGATCCTAAATTAGAAGATCTTTTAGAGATTGATTTAGAAACTAGAAAATTTGTAAAAACAATAATTTAAATCTTTAACTATGTTAATAATTCTTGGTCAGTTTTTTTTATGCTTAAGTATTTTAATTATTCTTCATGAGGCTGGTCATTTTTTTGCAGCCAGAATGTTTAATACTAAGGTTGAAAAATTTTATCTTTTTTTTAATCCCTGGTTTTCTTTGTTTAAGAAAAAAATTGGTGACACCACATATGGAATTGGGTGGTTGCCATTGGGTGGTTATGTGAAAATTGCTGGTATGATTGATGAGTCAATGGATCAAGAGCAAATGAAAAAACCCCCAAAGGAATGGGAGTTTAGAAGCAAGCCTCGTTGGCAACGATTAATTATTATGTTGGGGGGGGTGATTGTAAATTTTATTTTAGCTCTCTTTATTTATGTTTTCATGTTTGGTTATTGGGGCGAGCGACTTATAGAACAAATGCCACTATCTGTGTACTCTGAAAACGAGTCGTATTTAGATAGTTTTCCTCTTCAAACTGGAGATGAAATTATTAGTATTGATGGGCGGAATGTGGTTGGTTTGTGTGCAAATGATGTTTTTTTGGATTTAATTTTATGGGGAGAAAAGAGTGTTTTTGTTTCTAGAAATGGAGCAGAGGAAAGGGTTACTTTAACTAAAGATCATATTGGGCACATCATTAATAAACGAATTATTATACGTGATGAGCCTTTTAAAATAAAGTTAGTTTCTGATGAAATTGAGGTGGTTAATGATGACGGTGAGGTGGTGAAAATAGAAGGTCCAGCAAAAAAAGCCAAATTAAAAGCTGGTGATGTTTTGTTTTCAATAAACGGGGAAAGGGTTTCTGGTACAGCTGAGTTTATTTCTTTTTTACAAAAAAACCCTGGAAAGAAAATTTCTGTTGGTTATGAAAGGGAGGGTAAAAAAAAGAAAACCACCCTTATTATTCCAGTAAAACAAAAAGATGGCGCTGTTAGAATTGGTGTAGCTTTAGATTTGGTGTCAGGAAGGGTTGAAAAAACTAAAGAGCATTCTTTTTTTAGCGCTATTCCCGCAGGAATAAGTAAAACAAAAACCGAAATAAAAAATTATATCGGTCAGTTTGGTTTAATTTTTCAAATGGACGATGGGGCAAAACAGCTTGGTGGTTTTATGATGATTGGTTCGTTATTTGGCTCAGAAAATGATGAGGGGGTTGTTTTTTGGGATTGGGAAAATTTTTGGAAAATGACAGCTTTGATTTCAATTATATTAGCTGTTATGAACTTGTTACCTATTCCGGCTTTAGATGGTGGCCATGTTGTTATTTTGTTAATAGAAATGGTTCGGGGGCGTGATATAGACCCTAAAATATTAGGGTACGTTCAAATGGTTGGTTTGATTATGCTTTTAGGGTTATTTGTTTTAGCAAATGTTAATGATGTAATTCGGTTTTTCTTTTAATTAATTAAAAATATTTATAATGGATTTAAATAAAGTATTCTCTGATCTTGGTATAAAAAAAACCAATCCCCCTTCAGCGGTTGGCGCAAATTGGAGTGGTGGTGTTGAGCCAAAAATTATTTCTGAGTCCCCTGTAAGTGGGGAGCAAATTGGAGTAACGCAGTTTACATCTAAAGAAGAGTACAACAATATTATCTCCTCCTGTCAAGAGGCTTTTGTTTTTTGGAGAATGTTGCCAGCCCCAAAAAGAGGGGAAATCGTGCGACAGTTTGGGGAAGAGTTAAGGTTGAAAAAAGATTCTTTAGGCGCTTTGGTTTCATATGAAATGGGGAAATCCTTACAAGAGGGTTTAGGGGAGGTTCAGGAGATGATTGATATTTGTGATTTTGCTGTAGGTTTATCTAGACAGTTGTGTGGTATTACAATGCACTCTGAAAGACCTAAACACCGAATGTATGAACAATACCACCCCTTAGGAATCGTAGGTGTGATTTCTGCTTTTAATTTTCCTGTTGCTGTTTGGGCTTGGAACACTGCTTTAGCTTGGGTTTGTGGAAACGTTTGTGTGTGGAAACCCTCTGAAAAAACACCTCTTTGTGGCATTGCTTGTCAAAAAATTATGGCTAGTGTTTTAAAGAAAAATAACATACCTAATGCGGTTTGTTGTTTAATTAATGGCGATTATACTGTTGGGGAGTGGTCGACAAAAGACCCTCGTGTTGCTTTAATTTCTGCAACCGGATCAACAAGAATGGGCCGAGTTGTTGGCGCTGAGGTAGCAAAACGGTTTGGTAAGTCTATTTTAGAATTGGGGGGTAACAACGCGTTAATAATTACCCCAGAAGCTGACATTAATATTAGTGTTGTGGGGTCTGTTTTTGGTGCTGTTGGAACCGCTGGACAAAGGTGTACAACGACCAGAAGACTAATTGTTCATGAATCTATTTATAATTCTGTAAAAGAAAAGTTAATTAGCGCATACAAACAAATAAAAATAGGTAATCCATTAGATGAGACAAATCATATGGGCCCACTTATAGATAAAGAAGCCGTCAAAATGTATTTGGGTGCTATTTCAAATGTTGTTAGTGAAGGTGGTCGTGTTATTGTTGAGGGTGGCGTTTTAAGTGGTGGTGGTTATGAGTCTGGGTGTTATGTGAAGCCTGTTATTGTTGAAGCTAAAAACAGCTACAAAAGCGTCCAAACAGAAACATTTGCCCCCATTTTATATTTATTAAAATATTCTGATTTAAAAGAGGCTATTGCAATACAAAATGATGTGCCCCAAGGTTTGTCTTCAGCAATTATGACCACAAACTTAAGGGAGGCGGAGAGGTTTTTGTCTCACGAGGGATCGGATTGTGGTATTGCTAATGTTAATATTGGAACTTCTGGTGCTGAAATTGGTGGGGCTTTTGGTGGTGAAAAAGAGACGGGTGGCGGAAGAGAGTCTGGTTCTGATGCATGGAAAGCTTATATGAGAAGGCAAACTAACACAATTAATTTTTCTACAGAGTTACCCTTAGCTCAAGGAATAAAATTTGATTTTTAATCAAAGGTGTTTACCTTGTCTACAACTGGCCTACTTTCTTTGTTTGACAACTCCCAAGCTGTATAAAAAATCAACTTCGTGAGACTTTCTATTTTTTTATAACTTAATTTTTCCATGGTATCTGTGTGTTTGTGATAATCTTCATGTAGCCCGCTAAAGTAAAAAATTGAAGGAATGTTGTTTTTGGCAAAATTATAATGATCGGAACGATAGTAAAACCTGTTCGGGTCGTTTGGTTCGTTGTATGTGTAATCTAATTCCATTTGAACATATTGTGAGTTTGCTTTTTCAGAAGTGTTGTGGAGGTCTGTGCTTAACTTATCTGACCCTATTAGGTATATGTAGTTTTCGTTTCCAGGGTGATGTTTGTCTGGCCTACCAACCATGTCCATGTTTAGATTAGTGATTGTTTTTTCTAGTGGGAACTCTGGTTTTTCCGCATAATAATAAGACCCTAAAAGGCCTTTTTCTTCGGCCGAAACCGGCATACACAAAATACTTCTTTTAAAATCTAGTCCCATTTTTTTTGCTAATTGAAACGCGGCCGCTATCTCCAAAAGGCCAGCTGTCCCTGACGCGTTATCGTCTGCTCCATTATGTATTTTTCCGTCTATAATTCCTATGTGGTCATAGTGAGCGGTAATAACTATCAACTCCTCTTTTAGGTCCGGGTCTGACCCCTCTATGTAACCCAAAACATTTTTTCCTGTAATTATTTTTTCATTGTTTTTTGTTGCAATAAAAATTTCTTTTTTAATTGTTTTGTTGATTGTTTTTTTTGTTTTAGATATCTTGTTTTTGTGTTTTTTTATTTTGTTTTTGCCTAATATTTTTTGAGCAACCGTTTTGTTTATATAAAAAAATGGTATTTGATCTTCTTTTATAAGAAGGTTTAATGATTCGTGTTCTATCCTGTGTTTATAAATATTGTAATCATTTTCAAAATCTTCACTTATAAAAAGAACAGCTTTAGCTTTTTTTTCTTTTGCTGTTTTAAGCTTTTCTTTCCAACTTTGTTTTGGTGAAGTTTCCTTGCTCCCTGAAATAATATAATTCCCTTTTTCATCCTTGGGCTCTCCTTGTAAAACAACCAACACTTTTCCCTCTACACTTTGTTGATAATCATTGTATTTTTTTGTGTCTATTCCGTACCCCAAAAAAACCAACTCATTAGATTTTATTATTTTTGGGGCAAACATTGGAAAGCTAAAAAAATCTTTTTTAAAATTATATGCCTGGCCTGAAAGCTCTATGTTAATGTCTTTAAAGCTTCTTTTTATCAAATTAAACTCTTGATAGTATGTTGAGTCTTTGTATGGTGGTATTCCTATTTTTTTGAAATAATCTGACATATATTCAGCCGCCATTTCCTCACCCGGTTCACCCACCTCTCTTCCCTCAAACTCATCTGAAGCCAAAATCGTTATATGCTCCTTTATTACACCTCTTTTTATTTGATTCCCTATACTAAAAACATCAAATGTTGATTGTGGTGGATTTATTATTTGGTTATATTCTAATCCGTATTTTTGATACGCTTTTAAAATATATGAATTCGTGTGACTCCCCTTTTTTCCTAAGTTTATTTTTTTTGCATAGCCCGGGTGGTTTGTGTTAACCCATTCACGAAAGGCGTCTCCCTCTGCTTTTGTGTTAAATGTTTGAGGTGGGGCTGTTTGAGCAAATGATATTACTGAAACTAGTATTATTAAAAGTGTTTTTTTCATTTTTTAAAAGTTTTTTTTTATATTTTTTCAACCCTTCTTTTGTGACGCCCTCCCTCAAAACCTTCTTTTATAAATATTTTAATTAACTCTTTTGATTTTTCTAGCGACAAGAACCTTGCTGGAATAGATATTATATTAGCGTCATTGTGTTGTCTTGCTAGTTTTGTTATTTCTTCATTCCAACAAAGGGCCGCCCGAACCCCTTTGTGTTTGTTTGCGGCCATGCTTACCCCGTTTCCACTTCCACAAATTAAAACGCCAAAATCCGCTCCCATTAAAACCTCTTCAGCTACCGCGTGGGCATAATCGGGATAATCTACACTTTCTTCTCCATGGGTTCCTGTGTCCAAAATCTGACACCCCTCTTTCTCTAAAAAGTCTATGATTTTCGATTTGTATTCTACACCAGCGTGGTCACTTCCTATTGTTATTTTCATTTTTTTTCTGGTTTCATTTGTGGGAAAAACAAAACATCTTGAATAGATGATTTGTTTGTTAATAACATTGTTAGTCTGTCCATTCCTATTCCTATTCCAGATGTGGGGGGCATTCCATACTCAAGGGCTGTTAAAAATTGGTTGTCTATTATCATTGCTTCGTCATCACCCTTTTTACCCAGGTCCATTTGTTTTTCAAGGCTTTCTCTTTGTTCTATTGGGTTGTTTTGCTCTGAGTAGGCGTTTGCTATTTCTTTTCCATTAATGAACAGCTCAAACCTTTCTGTTAAACCCTCTTTTGATCTGTGTTTTTTTGTTAGGGGTGACATTTCTATTGGGTAGTCTGTTATATATGTTGGTTGAATTAGTTTTTCTTCACAAAACTCCCCAAAAACAGCGTCAAATAATTTTCCCCTACCCATCGTTTTATTGGTTTCAATGTTTTTTAATTTACAATATTTAACTAGCTCTTCTTCTTTCATTTTGGATATGTCGTCACCTGTTTCTTTTTTTATTGCTTCAAAAAATGGCAATCTTTTGTACGGGCCTTTAAATTCTATTTTTTCTCCACAGTATTCTATTTTTGTTTTTCCACAAACACCTTTTACCACCTCCTCAAACAAGCTTTCTACAAACCCCATCATCCAATTATAATCTTTGTATGCTACATAAAACTCTAACATTGTAAACTCTGGGTTGTGTGTTCTATCCATACCTTCATTTCTAAAATCCTTTGCAAACTCGTAAACCCCTTCTTTCCCACCAACAATTAATCTTTTTAAATACAACTCGTTAGCTATTCTTAAATAGAGCGGAATGTCTAGCGTGTTGTGGTGGGTTACAAACGGCCTCGCAGCCGCGCCACCAACTATTGGCTGAAGTATTGGGGTTTCTACCTCTATATAGCCTTCTTTATTAAGCCTACCTCTTATGGCGTTAAAAATATTTGTTCTTTTTTCAAAAACATCCCACGCCCCTTCGTTTACTATTAAATCTAACGATCGTTGTCTGTACCTTAGCTCTGTGTCTTTAAAAGCGTCATGCGTGACGCCCTCTGAGTCTGTCTTTACGATAGGTAGTGGTTTTATGGATTTTGATAAAATTTTAATTTTTTTTACCATAACACTGATTTCACCTACCTTGGTTTTAAAAACCCTTCCCTCTACACCTATAATATCACCTATGTCTAGATGTTTTTTAAAAACATCATTATACATTGTTTTGTCTTCTCCTTCACAAATCTCGTCTCTATTTAAATAGAGTTGTATCCTTCCTTTAAAATCTTTTATTTCTGCAAAAGAAGCCTTTCCCATTATTCTTCTGCTCATAATCCTTCCTGCCAAACTAACATTTTGAAAGTTGTTTTCAGATTCTGAATAATTTTCTTTTATTTCTGTGCTGCTTGTTGTTGTTTTAAACTCTTCTGCAGGAAAGGGGTTTAAACCAAGTTCTTTTAATTTAATTAAAGACTCTCTTCTTGTTTTTTCTTGTTCATTTAATTCGCTCACAATTATTATGTTTTGTCAAATATAAATATATTAACGAAAGAAATGAATAGTGTTATTTTTAAAAATTTAGGAATTATAAAATTTAAAGAGGCTTGGGAGCTTCAAGAGGCTCTTTTAAAATCTATTATTGATGTAAAAAAAGAAAATAGAAACAGCCCTGAAAAAAAAATAAAAACAAAAAATTATTTATTATTTTGTGAGCACCCTGATGTTTATACTCTTGGTAAAAGTGGAAATGAAGACAATTTACTATTAAATGATGCGCGTTTAAAAAAAGAGGGTATTGATTTTTTTAAAATCAATAGAGGGGGGGACATAACTTATCACGGGCCCGGCCAGCTTGTTGTTTACCCTATTTTTGATTTGGATAATTTTTTTACTGATATTCATAAGTATCTTCGTTTTTTAGAAGATGTTGTTATTCTTGTCTTGAAAAAGTATGGATTGTTGGGCGAGCGCTTAAACGGGGCTACTGGTGTTTGGTTGGGTGTTAAGGATGGTTTCCCTAGAAAAATTTGCGCAATGGGGGTAAGGGCAAGTCGATGGGTAACCATGCACGGGCTTGCTTTTAATGTTTCGGTTGATCTTGGTCGGTTTGGCGGCATTATACCTTGTGGTATTAGTGATAAATCCGTAACTTCTTTGTCTGTTGAGTTGAAAAAAGAGATTCTTTTACAAGAGGTTTCTCTTGTTTTTCAAAAAAAATTCAAAGAGGTTTTTAATATAGATTTTGTTGATGAAGGTAGTTTTTAAGTATTTTTTTTCTTTTGTTTTCTTGCTTGTTTTAAGTTTGTGGTTGTTTGGTTATGGTTATATTTTTCGCGGTTTATGGTCTACTTATTTTAGGTTTGAGAAAAGCGCACAGGTAGATGATGCGCGGTTTTTTTTTAACGACACTATTACAAAATCTTTTAATCCTTTTGTTTGGCCAAAATCTATTAACTATAACAAAAAAAACCTCTCGGAAAAACTAAAAAAAACACTAGAAGAGTATAAAACCCACTCCTTTCTTGTTGTTCATAAAGACAGCCTTGTTTTTGAAGAATATTGGGAAAATTGGTCTGTGAGCAACAATAAAAGTAATTCTTTTTCTATGGCAAAAAGTATTGTTTCTCTTATTTCTGGGTTGGCTGTTGATGATGGTTTTTTAAGCGGTTTCGACCAACCTGTTAAAAGTGTTTTTCCTGAAATGAGTTTTTATCCTGGGGGTAAAGCGGTTACTCTTGGCGACCTTTTAAATATGTCTGCTGGGCTAGAGTGGGATGAAAATTATTTTAACCCTTTTAATATTACCGCTCGTTCTTACATGGCTAAAGATTTAAAAAACCTAACCCTTTCTCTTTCTTTTGATTCTGAAGCTGGTGTTAATTATGTTTACCAAAGCGGGGCAACACAATTAGCCACCCTTATGTTAGATCGGGTTTTAAAAGAGAAGGGGGGGGTTGGTTTTTCAGAATACACACAAAAAAAACTTTGGAATAAAATCGGCGCAGAGGAAGATGCTTTTTGGTCTCTTGATGATAAAAATGGTAATGTTAAAGGTTTTTGTTGTTTTCACAGTAACGCTAAAGATTTTGCTAAAATAGGGCGTCTTTTTTTAAATAATGGATTAGTTAATGATTCTGTTGTTCTTTTAAAAGGGTGGTATTTTGATAGGGTTTTTAACGGCGGGCTTGTTGATTATTATTCTTATGGTTGGTGGAAAGGGACCTCTTTAGGTGTTCCTATTTATTATATGCGCGGTTTTTTAGGTCAATTTGTTGTTGTTGTCCCTCAATATGATTTGATAATTGTTCGTTTGGGTAGAAAAAATTTAAGAAATAGAAACAACCCCGACCTACCAACAAAACCGTTTGAAATTTATGTTTCTGAGGTTTTAAAATACTTTATTTGATTTTGAAAAAAAGTGTTGCTTTAGATATTAAAAATCTTTCTATTTCTTTTTTTGAAAAAAGTGTTTTGTCGGGTTTTTCTTTTTCTTTTAAAAAAAACAAAACAACCGCTATTGTTGGTCCCTCTGGTTGTGGGAAGTCTTTACTTTCTTTGGCCTGTTTAAATTTATTACCCAAAACAAAAAACATCTCTGTCTCTGGTAATGTTTTTATTAATAATAAAACTTGTGTTTTAGGTTTAAAAAAAAATGAAAATTTATTATATCGCGGTATTTATACCTCTATTATTTTTCAAGACCCCTTTACCTCTTTAAACCCTGTTTATACCTGTGGTTATCAATTACAGGAGTGTTTTTTAAAAAAAAATAAACTTAACACTAAAAATCTTTACCGTCGTTGTTTGTCTGTTTTTAAATTAGTTGAATTAGAGAATCCTGAAAAAATTTTTAATTCTTATCCTCATCAACTTTCAGGGGGTCAGTTACAAAGAGTTTTAATTTCTTTTTCTTTAGCTTTTAATTCTAAAATAATTATAGCTGATGAAATAACAACAGCCCTTGATCCTTATGTTAAAAAACAAATCTTAGTTCTTTTAAAAAAAATTTGTAAAAAAAATAAAATTTCACTTTTGTTAATAAGTCATGATATTAATGTTGTTAAAAATTATTCTGATGAAATTTTAATTTTAAAAGACGGTAATATTTTAGAATTTGGTAAAACATCTTTTGTTCTAAAAAACCCGAAAAACATTTTTACAAAGTCTTTATTAGCTTGTAAACCTTTAATACAAAACAATCCATTTTTTTTACCTTTTTTAAAAAACAATAAAATAATTAAAAAAAAACCTATTTTATTTAAAAAAAATATTTCTAAAAACATTATAGAATTAAAAAATTTATCGGTTAATTATAAAAATTTTAAAGCTCTTAATAATATTAATTTTTGTTTAAAAAAAAATGATATTATTGGTATTATAGGTAGATCGGGTTCTGGTAAAAGTACACTTTCTAATGTAATATCACTAGTTAATAATAATTATAATGGTGATTTTTACTATAAAGGAAAAAATTTAAAAAATTTATCTAAAAATGATATAATTAATATTAATAAAAAAATACAATTAGTTTTTCAAAATCCCGATTCATCTTTAAATCCTAAACAAAAAATAATTGATTGTTTAAAAGAGGTTTTATTTATAAATAATAAAATTTTAAATTCAGATAAAATTATTTTAAAATATCTTAAAAAGGTAGAATTAAATAAAGATATTTTAAATAAATATCCACATCAATTATCAGGTGGTCAAAAACAAAGAATATCTATTACAAGAATATTATTATCTGAACCTGAAATAATAATATTTGATGAGTCCGTTTCAGCATTAGATGTTAATACACAGTCTTATGTTTTAAATCTTATAAAAAGTTTGTATATAAATAATAATTATACCATTATTTATATTTCACATGATATTAGTACTGTTTCTTTTTTATGTAATAAAATATATGTTTTAAATAAAGGTTTTATAGTAGATCAATTTTTAAAAGAAAATTTATTTGATAAAAAAAGACACAATGAAACTTATAAACTAATTAATAATATTAATTAATATATATATATATATAATATATATATACTGTTATTAAGTTGTAAAAAATTATTAAAAATAATTATGAAATGTTATTTATTAAATATTATTAACAATAATTAAAATTAAAAATATCCTTAATATTAACATATTAACAATAGTTAAAATCATAAAAAACAATGATAACTTTTACTATTTATAATTAATAATTTTTGTTAAAAAAATGTTATTAAAAAAAGAGTTATTAATAATAAAAAAAATAAAAAAATATAAATATTAGTTATTAACAAATAATAAACACTTTTTTAACTACTTATTAAAATAATTAAAAACAACAAAACCTCTTTTTTTACCTAAAACACTAATTAATTTTTTTAAACTAGTTTTTTTAATATTATTAATATTTTTAAAATTATCTAATAATTTTTTTTTATTTTTTAATCCTATTCCAGAAATATTATCCAAATCTGATTTAATAAAATTTTTTAATCTTTTTTTTCTATGGTGTTTTAATGAAAATCTATGAGCCTCATCTCTTAGTTGTTGAAGAAGTTTAAGTTCATAAGAGTATTTATCAAAAACATAACCATCTTTATTTTTGATAGTAAATACTTTTTCTTCTTTTTTGGCTATAGAAATTAAATCTATTTTTTTTATTAAATCAAGATTATTTAAAGCTTTATAAGCAGAAGATAGTTGTCCTTTTCCACCATCAATTAAAATAAGATCAGGTAATTTTTTATTTTCCTTTTTTAAAAAAAAATATCTTCTTTTAACAGCTTCATAAATACTATCAAAATCATTTATATTTTTCACTGTTTTTATATTAAAATGTATATAATTTTCTTTTGAAGGAACTCCATTTTTAAAAACAACACAAGCAGAGGTAGGGTTTTTTCCAAATAAATTTGAATTATCAAAACATTCAATATGAATAGGTTTTTTACTTAAACCCAACTTTAATTTTAAGTTATTTAATATTAAATTAAAATCCTTTTTATTGTTGTTTTTTAATTCAAAGTTTTGTTTATATAATAAAAGATTCTTAAAAGAAAAATCAAGAATATTTTTTTTATAACCTTTAAAAGGAACTAAACAATTATAATTATCTAATTTTATATTTGATATAATTTTATTAGAAACAAAATCAAAATCAGAATAAATTTTATTTATAAAAACAGAAAGTAAATAACTATTATTTTCATTCAATATTTTTTTTACATAAGAATTTTTATAAATAGAAATAAAACCATTTGAAACACGTAAAAAAGAAAAAAAAGAATAATTATCATTAGAAACAACACAAAAAACATCGTGGTTTGAAAAAGAATTATTAACAATAATAGATTTTTCTTTAAAATCAACTAATAAATTAATTTTTTCTTTTTCTTTTTGAGCCAACTCAAAATTAAAACTTTCAGAAAAAGAAAACATTCTTTCTTTAAAATCAACTAAAAGCGGCTTAAAATTACCTTTTAAAAAATTTATAATTTGTTTTATATTATTATTATAATTTTTTTCACTCTGTCCGCCACAACAAGGGCCAAAACACTTATTAATTTGACAACTTAAACAAGCTGTTTTTTTTTTTGAAAACCTCTTGTTTAAAACAAAAGAACAAGAGATGGTAGGATAAAGCTTTTTAATAATATTTAATAATTCATTTGCTTTTTTATTAGAAAGAAAGGGACCAAAATATTTTCCGTTTTTTTTGTTTTCATCTCGAGTAATAAAAATTCTAGGAAACTTTTCGTTCTTTATAAAAACCCAAGGAAAAGATTTATCATCGCGTAATAATATATTATACTTAGGTTTTAATTGTTTAATAAAATTATTTTCTAACAGAAAAGAATCATGTTCATTTTTGGTTATAACAAAATCAACATAAAAGATTTTTTTAACCAAAGAAAGGGTTTTTATATTGTTTTTTTTAGAAGAAAAATAAGATTTAATACGAGCCTTTAAAACAACAGCCTTACCAACATAAAGCGCTTTTTTTTCTTTGTTATAAAAAATATAAACACCCGGCTTTTCAGGAAGCTGTTTTTTGAAATCTAAATCAGATATTTTTAACAACGAAAAAGTTTTTGTTAAAAATATTTAAATAACCACAAAACCACAAAACTAAAGAATATTAAAAATAAACAGAATCGGTATTATAGGGGTCTTCTTTCGTTTCATTAAAAGAAGAGTCTTTTTGCCCACGCTCGATTAAATCATCAAGGTTTACAGGGGGGTTGTATCTTTCAAAATGAATATGTGGCGCAATAACCAAAGCAACAATACTCATCAGTTTTATTAATATATTCATAGAAGGGCCAGAGGTGTCTTTAAAAGGATCACCAACCGTGTCACCCGTAACAGAAGCCTTGTGGGAATCGGTTCCCTTTTGCCCCTCAGCCTCCATAGATTTTTTAGCATTATCCCAAGCCCCACCTGCGTTGTTTTGAAAAATACCCATTAAAACACCCGAAACAGTAACCCCAGCAAGAACACCACCTAAAACCTCGGGACCAAAAACAAAACCAACCAAAACAGGGACAAGCAGGGGGATTGCGCCAGGAAGTAACATTTCACGAATAGACGCCTTGGTAGAAATCTCAACACACTTTTCATATTCAGGGGAAGAAGTTCCTTCCATAATGCCAGGAATTTCTTTAAACTGTCTTCTAACCTCTTTTACCATATCCATTGCCGCTTTACCAACCGCAGCAATAGCTAAAGAAGAAAAAATAAAAGGAATCATTGCCCCAACAAACAAGCCAGCTAAAACATCAGCTTTAAAAATATCAATAGAGTTTATTCCCGCAAGACTAACAAAAGCAGCAAAAAGAGCAAGCGCGGTTAGCGCGGCAGACGCTATAGCGAAGCCTTTTCCTGCCGCGGCCGTTGTGTTACCGACAGAGTCAAGGTTATCAGTCCTTTCCCTAACAACTTTTGGCAAACCGCTCATTTCAGCAATACCACCAGCGTTATCAGCAATAGGCCCAAAAGCATCAATTGCCAACTGCATAGCTGTTGTTGCCATCATTCCCGCAGCAGCAATAGCAACCCCATACAAACCCGCAAACAAAAAAGAAACAAAAATACCACTAGCTAAAATTAAAACAGGAATAACAGTGGATTCCATACCAACAGCCAACCCGCCAATAATATTAGTTGCGTGTCCAGTTGATGACTGTTTAACAATAGAATTAACAGGTCTTTTTCCCATAGCAGTATAATACTCTGTTATAATAGACATTAAACCACCAACAACAAGACCGGTGAAAATAGCCCAAAAAACATCCATATTAGAAATAATAAACCCGCTCTCGCCAAATTCCATTTTTTCAGGCAACATCCAATTAACAACAAAATAAGAGGCTATTACAGTTAATATAATAGAAGACCAGTTTCCAATATTTAAAGCTTTTTGAACAGAGTCTTCTTCAGATTTTATTTTAACAAACCAGGCGCCAACTATAGAAAAAACCAAACCAAGCGCCGCTATAACCATAGGTAAAATAACAGGACCAATCCCACCAAAAACATCTTTTGAAACAACCTCGTTTCCTAAAACCATAGTGGCTAAAATAGTAGCAACATAAGAACCAAAAAGATCCGCGCCCATACCAGCAACATCTCCAACATTATCCCCAACATTATCAGCGATAGTTGCAGGGTTTCTAGGGTCATCTTCAGGAATACCAGCCTCCACCTTTCCAACAAGGTCTGCGCCAACATCAGCGGCCTTTGTATATATTCCACCACCAACTCTAGCAAACAAAGCAATAGACTCCGCCCCTAAAGAAAAACCAGCCAAAACCTCTAAAATCCTCATCATTTCTTTTGTGTTGGCTTCTGCTGAAAAACCAGGTATAGAACAAAAAACAATAAACAAAACACTTAATCCTAAAACAGCCAAACTAGCAACACCAACCCCCATAACGGTACCGCCAGTAAAAGAAACACGAAGGGCTTTAGGTAAACTAGTTCTTGCCGCCTGAGTTGTTCTTACATTTGCTTTAGTGGCAATGTTCATACCAAAATAACCAGCCAGAGCAGAAAAGAAAGCCCCAATGAAAAAAGAAACTGCAATTAAAGGAGAGGAGTTTGCCTCAGGAACAGTTCCAGAAAAAGCCAAAATAATAGCAGCAAAAACAGAAAAAACACCCAAAACCTTCCACTCAGCAACCAAAAAAGCCATAGCGCCCTTTGCAATATGGTTGGATAAACCAACCATTTTTTCATCACCAGGGTCTTGTTTAGAAACCCAGGTTGACTTTAAAAACATCACCAACAATCCTACCACCCCTAAAACAGGGATAAAGTAAATTAAATTTTCTTCTATAAATTCCATGTGTTATAAATTTTAAGCGCAAATATATAAATTAAAAACAAAATAGGTGAAAAAAATCAAACAGAAGCACTAGACAAATTTTTATAAAAAATTAAACCCAAAACACAACCAATCGTTATATAAGAGTCCGCTAAATTAAAAACAGGGGGAAAAAAAGAAACCTGAAACATATCAATAACATTACCTGAAAACAACCCACCCCCAACATCAACAACATTAAGATTAAAAGACTCATAAAAAACACTATCAACACAATTTCCAGCAGCGCCAGCGACCAACAAACCTAAAACTAAAAGAGAAAAATTAGAAAACGACGAGTATTTATAAAAAACATAAAAAAACATAAAAAAAACAGCAAAAAGCCTAAAAAAAGTAAGTAAAAACTTCACGAAAGAACCAGAGCTTTTTAATAAACCAAAAGCCATTCCCGGGTTTTCTAAATAAGTAATATTAAAAAAGGGAACACTGTCCCACCACCAATCAGAGTTAAATAAAATATCTTCTTTATTAGAAAAGGTCCATATTTTTAAAAACTGATCTAACAATATTAAAACAAAAACAAAAACAAGAAAATAGCCTTTTTTCAAAACTACCGTTTTCTTTGATTTTTTTTAGCCTCTATACTAAGGGTGGCGTGGGGAACAAGCTCAAGTCTTTTTTTTGAAATAAGCTTCCCTGTTTTTCGACAAACACCATATGTTTTGTTTTCTATTCTAATTAAAGCGTAATTTAAATCTCGAATAAATTTTTCTTGACGAGACGCTAGAATTGTGTTGGATTCTTTAGAAAGAGTTTCAGAACCCTCTTCGAAAGCCTTGAAGGTTGAGTATGTGTCGTTGGTTCCGTTAGAAGAAGAATTATCAAAAGACTCCTTTAAAAGAGCGAGGTCTTTTTCCGCAGACATAATTTTTTCTAGAATAATTTTTTTAAAATAATCTAAATCCTTTTGAGAGTATCTTTTTGATATGTTTTTAACCATTATGGGGGTTTAATTTTATCGCAATATACACTTTAGAACCATTAATTTCAACCTCCTCACTAATATTTGTCTTCTTTTTTTCAAAAACAACACTTTTTCCCATAACCTCAGACATCACATGTTTTAAGTTTTCTTTTATAGATGTTTTTGTTTTGGTGTCACAAAAAACAAAAACATCTATAAAATCAACAACATTAAAACCCGCTACTTTTCTCATGTTTTGAACACGGTTAACAAATTCACGAGAAATCCCCTCCATCAAAAGCTCGTTATTTATTTTGGTGTCTAAAGCAACAGTAACAACACCATCGCTAGCAACAGACCAACCCGGCACAGGGGAGGTTTTAAAAACCAAATCCTCTTCAAAAAGGACAATTTTTTTCTTCCCCAAATCCAAACCAATTTGTTTGTTTTTTTCAAAAAAAACAACATCTTCTTTTTTGAAACGGGAAATCAAAACAACAAGCTCCTTCATCAACGCTCCGTGCTTTTTTCCTAAAACAGGAAAATTAGGGCTTAATTTTTTTTCTACAAAAGAAGAAGACTGTGTTACAAAACGAACAGACTTCACGTTTAATTCTGTTTTTAGAATATCTAAAAAATCATCACTATCTGCGAGCTCCTCACCCCCACCCATAGCCACAGAAACAACAGAAAGTGGTTGGCGAACCCGAATCTTTAACTTTTTTCTTAAAGACAAACCCAAAGAAACAATAGATTGAATGGTGTGCATTTTTTTAATCAAACCAATATCTTTTTCAAAGTCACTTTTTTTTGGCCAAAAACTAGTATGAACTGATGCCGCGGGCTTTTCTTTTACAAACTCAAGATCTCGAAACAAGCGGTCAGTATAAAACGGGGCAATTGGACTTGCTATTTTAGACACAACAAGCAAACACTCATAGAGTGTTTGGAACGCGCAAACTTTCTCAAAACCATATAAGCTTTTCCAAAAACGCCTTCTACACAAACGAACATACCAATTACTTAAATTATTTATAACAAAAGACTGAATGTCTCTAGCGGCCTTTGTGGCATTTAGTGACTCATAAGCTTTTTCGCAATCGGAAACCAAAACGGCTAATTCTGACAAAATCCAACGATCTAAAAGCGCTCTTTTTTTAAAGGGAGTGCTTTTTTCTTTATAACAAAAACCATCAATATTAGCATACAGTGTAAAAAAAGAATAAGTATTAAAAAGGGTTCCAAAAAACTTCCTTTTCACCTCATCTACCCCACTAATATTAAATTTTATGTTTTCCCAAGGGTTGGCGTTTGTCAACATATACCAACGAACAGGGTCTGCCCCAAACTTATTTATTAAAATAAAAGGGTCGACAGCGTTACCAAGTCTTTTAGACATTTTTTGACCCTCGCTATCTAAAACCAAACCATTTGAAATAACACTTTTAAAAGCAACACTATCAAAACACATACTAGAAATAGCATGGAGGGTAAAAAACCAACCCCTTGTTTGGTCAACCCCCTCAGCAATAAAATCAGCAGGAAACGCGCCACCACCATCAATAAGTTTTTTATTTTCAAAAGGATAGTGAAGTTGTGCAAACGGCATTGCCCCAGAATCAAACCAAACATCAATTAAATCAGGGTCTCTATACATTTTTTGACCAGAATCAGAACAAAGCACAATATTATCAACAACATGTTTGTGTAAATCAATTGCGTTGTAATTTTGATCAGACATATCATTTATTTTAAATTTCTCTAATGGGTTTTTTTTCATAAAACCAACCTCAACAGACCTCTCACAAGCTAAAAACAAATCTTTTACAGAACCAAAACAAACAACCTCGTTTTCGTTTTTTGTTTTCCAAATTGGAATAGGGGTTCCCCAAAAACGAGACCTAGATAAGTTCCAATCATTTAACCCTTCTAACCAATTTTTAAAACGACCAACACCAGTGCTTTCAGGTTGCCAAAAAACAGATTCATTATTTTTTAACATTTTTTCTTTTTGGCTAGATGTTTTTATAAACCAAGAGTTTAACGGATAATATAAAACAGGCTTATCAGTTCTCCAACAATGCGGATAACTGTGTTTGTATTTTTCTATACGAAAAACCAAACCTAAACTTTTTAATTTTATAGCAATATCAACATCTAATGAGCTATTCTCTTTTTCAGAAAAATCTTTTTTAACAAATCGACCAGAAAACTCACCCAAACAATCAATATATTGTCCCTTTTTATTAACAATAGGGATGGGTTGTTTTTTTTTATCTAAAACCAACATGCCGGGAATATTATTTTTTTCAGCAACCAACTTGTCATCGGCACCAAATGTTGGCGCCATGTGAACAATACCCGTCCCCCCATCAGTATTAACAAAATCACCACTAACTACAACGAAGGCGTTTTCTTTTTTTTCATATGGTTGACAATATTTTAATAATTGATCATACCGCAAACCAAGCAACTCTTCACCTAAAAAAGAATCCAACAGAAAATATGGCGTTTGTTTTTTATCAAAAACTAGGTCTTGGGCCGAAGAAACCGGAGTAAAGTTTTTAAGAACAAGGGGTATTAGTTTTTGAGCACAAACAATATTTATTATTTTTTTTGTGTATGGGTTAAATGTTTTAATTAAGGAGTATTTTATTTTTTTTCCAACAGCTAGGGCTGTATTTGCGGGAAGAGTCCATGGTGTTGTTGTCCAGGCCACCAAAAAAACATCCTCCCCACAAAGGCCACCCAACCTACAATCGCCAATAATTTTAAAAAGAGCAAAAACAGATGTGTCAGTTACATCTTTATAACAACCGGGCATATTTAATTCATGTGAACTCAAGCCCGTTCCGGCGGCTGGAGAATAAGGTTGTATAGCGTACCCCTTGTAAATTAAATTTTTTTCAAATAAACACTTTAATAAAAACCAAACAGACTCAATATATTTAGAGTTGTAAGTAATATAAGGGTTTTCCATATCCACCCAATACCCCATTTTTTCTGTTAAATCATTCCAACTGGATGTATATTTCATTACTGTTTTTTTACAATACATATTGTATTCGGAAATAGAAATACTTTTAGTTATATCGTCTTTTGTAATACCCAGCTCCTTTTCAACACTAAGCTCAACGGGTAGCCCGTGCGCGTCCCAACCAGCCTTTCTTTCTACCTTAAAACCACGAAGGGTTTTATACCTACAAAAAAGATCCTTAATAGTTCGGCCCATTACATGATGGATTCCTGGCATACCATTTGCGGACGGGGGCCCCTCGTAAAAAACAAAAGGTTTTGATTTAGACCTAGATAAAATAGATTCTTGAAATAAATTTTCTTTTTTCCAAACATCTAATATTTGAGAATTAATTTTTGCTAAATCAAAGTCACTATACTCTTTAAACTTTTTCATAAAATCAAATGGTCGCAATTACTTTTAACTCTATTGCTATTGGCGTGGGTAGCGACAACACCTCAATTGTTGTTCTACAAGGAAAGCAAACAGAAAAATGTTCTTTATACAGTGAATTAAACTTTTCAAAATCCGCAGACATATTTGTTAAAAAAACAGTTACATCTACAATTTTATCCCAACCAGAACCACAGTCATCTAAAATCAATCTAATATTATTAAATGTAGAAAGCGCTTGTTTTTCAATATCATAATTTAGAATTTCACCACCAGAACCTAAAACAACACCAGGAATTTTTTTTGAACCCAAAACCCTGGGCCCAACACCAGATAAAAACAAAAAATCACCAACTTTTTTGGCGTGTGGGTAAAAACCTACTGGTTTTGGGGCTTTTTTTGAGAAGAAGTTTTCCATTGTATAAAAACACTAAATATAAACCTATTACTTTTCAGAATCAATCTTTAAACAAACATTTTTTTGTTCAGTGAAAAAATTTAATGAATCAAACCCCCCTTCTCTTCCTAAACCAGAGCTTTTCATTCCACCAAAAGGAATCCTTAAATCACGAATCAACCAACTATTAATCCAAACAACCCCACTTTTTATTTTTGCCGCGACCCGATGTGCTCTAGAAATATTTTCAGTAAAAATACTAGCAGACAAACCATAAACAGTTGAGTTTGCCATCTTAACAACATCCTCTTCAGAATTAAAAGGAATTAAACAAACAACGGGCCCAAAGATTTCCTCTTGGTTGGTTTTTTCCAAGTACCCCAACCCCTCTATTATAGTTGGCTCAACAAAGTACCCACCACTTAAATTACCGGATAAAATCCGTCTTTTCCCACCAGTTAAAATTACCCCACCCAATTTTTTGGCTTCAGATATTTTTTTCAGAATATTTTCCATATGCTCTTTAGAAACAACCGCACCCAAAAAAGACTTGTCTTTTTTGGGGTCTCCCAAAACCAAAGATTTAGTTTTTTTAATAAAAAGCTTTTTAAAATCAGAGTATATTTTTTTTTGAACAAAAAGCCTTGATCCACATAAACAAATTTGTCCCTGATTTAAAAAAGAAGACTTAAGGGCCCAGTCAACAGATTTTTCAAGATGGGTGTCGGAGAAAATAATATTAGGGTTTTTTCCACCCAACTCTAAAGACAGCTTTTTAAATTTTTTAGCCGCAATACCAGCTATTCTTTCTCCGGTTTTAGTTCCCCCTGTAAAAGATATGACAGAAACAGAGTTGTGCTTTACAATTTCCTCACCAACAATATTACCCAAACCATGAACAATATTAATTACGCCGGGAGGAACACCAGATTTCATACAAATCTCACTAAATAAAAAAGCTGTATATGGTGTTATCTCAGAAGGTTTTGCAACAACAGTGTTGCCCGCAGCAAGAGCTGGGGCAATCTTCCATGTTAACAAATATAAAGGTAGGTTCCAAGGGGAAATAGCCCCAACAACCCCGATTGGTTCTTTTAGCGTGTAGTTTATGGCGCCCCCATCCATATCGTGAAGCTTGGAATCAAAATGAAGAGATGCTGTGGCGAAAAATCTAATATTTTCAGAGCAACGAGGAATATCAACAGAACGAGTTAACCACTCTGGTTTTCCGGTGTCAAAACTTTCAGCTTTTACTAAAAGCTCAAAAGAATCTTCAATATTTTTTACAATATTCATTAAAACCCGAAACCTTTCTTGTTTTGTTTTTTTTGCCCAAGAAACAAATGCTGTTTTCGCAGCCTGTACAGCTTGGGTCACATCATCTTTCCCGCTATCAGGAATCAATGAATAAACCTTTCCTGTGGAAGGATTGAAATTGTTTAAATATTTTTTAGAAATAGGGCTAACCAACTTACCACCAATATAATTTTTTAATTTTTCCATTTATCTCAAACTATTGAATTCACAAAGCACCCGTTCTACCACCATCAACAGGAATGTTTACACCACTTATATATGAGGCTTTTTTTGAAGATAAGAATGTAACTATATGTGCAATATCATCAACTTCACCAATCCTTTTTAGGGGAACGGTTTTTATAATATTTTCTTTTATTTCTTGCGTTGTTTTTTGTTGTGATTTTGACATTTTTTCAAACAAGGAAGAGAGCCTGTTTGTGTTGGTGTATCCGGGTAAAATATTATTTACCGTAATCTGAAACTCTCCCAATTCATTTGCCATTGTTTTAGACCAATTAGCTACAGCTCCGCGAATTGTGTTAGACACCCCCAGGCCAGCAATAGGAACTTTTACTGATGTAGAAATTATATTAATAATTCTACCGTAACCTAATTTTTTCATACCAGGAACCACAAAAGAGCTTAATATTTGATTACACAAAACATGCATATTAAACGCGTTTTTAAACTCTGTTATTGTTGCGGTTTCAATGGGCCCAGACTTTGGGCCGCCAGTGTTGTTTATTAAAATATGAACTAATGTTTTATTTTTTTCAAAATACTTTTTTAAGGCTAATTCTAATTCTTTTGGTTTAGAGAAATCAACACAAATAAACAAGTGTTTCTCTGGAAAAGCCAAAGACTTAATACAGCTTATTAACTTTGCTTTGTTTCGGGCAATAAGAATTAAGCTTACCCCCTCAATAGCGAGCTCTCGCGCTATTCCCAAGCCAATACCTTGGGTTGCCCCACAAACAATAGCGGTTTTATTTTTTAAATCTAAGTTCATTTGTCAAATATAGCATAAAAAAAAAGTGTAAATTGGTATAAAAATTATTTTTATGCCAACAAAAATTAAAAGCCCATTTAATCTTCAAAAATGGATTAATGAAAATAGACATTTATTAAAACCGCCAGTTGGCAATAAAAACCTTTATGTTGATGCGGGTGATTTTATTGTAATGATTGTAGCCGGGCCAAATGCTAGAAAAGATTATCATTACAATGAAACAGAAGAGTTGTTTTTTCAAATCGAGGGTGACATTATTGTTAAAACACAACAGAACAACGAGAGGGTTGAGGTTGTTATTAAAGAGGGGGAGATGTTTTTATTACCCGCCCAAATACCACACTCACCGATTCGTCCAGCTGGATCAATTGGGCTAGTAATAGAAAGGAAAAGAAACACAAAAGATAAAGATGGCCTGATGTGGTTTTCAGAAACAGCCAATGAGTTGTTGTATGAAGAGTATTTTCATTTAACAAATATTGAAAAGGATTTTCTACCTGTTTTTAAGCGCTTTTATTCGAACGAAAAATTAAGAACCTGCCCTAAAACAGGAGAGGTTATGGATGTAGACGAACGATTTATATAATGCTAACATATAAAAAAACAAAACTCCATTTATGAGCGACTCAATAAAACACGAGTGCGGTATAGCGCTAATTCGTTTATTAAAACCAATCGATTTTTACAAACAAAAATATGGAACTAAGCTGTTTGCGTTAAACAAAATGTTTTTAATGATGCAAAAACAGGTAAACAGAGGTCAAGATGGGGCTGGTTTGGTAAGTTTAAAATTAGATGTAAGCCCCGGAAAAAAATATATTAATAGAATAAGGTCGGTGCAAAAAAACTCAATAGAAGATATTTTTCAAAATGTTGAAGCGGAGTATTTTGAATTAAAAAACAAAAACCCAAATAAAATAGAAAACATAGATTGGTTTAAAGAGAATTATAAATATACAGGAGAATTGTATTTGGGCCATTTAAGATATGGAACTTATGGTAAAAATAACATAGAAAGATGTCACCCGGTTTTACGGGAAAATAATTGGAAAACAAAAAACCTTGTAGTTGCGGGAAATTTTAATATGACTAATGTTGATGAATTATTCCAACAACTAATAAATCTTGGCCAAGCCCCAAAAGAAAAAACAGACACTATAACAATTTTAGAAAAAATAGGCCATTTTACTGACGAAGAAAACACAAAACTTTACCAGAAATACAAAAAAAAGGGACTGGGAAAAATTAAGATATCAAAAAAGATAGAACAAAATTTAGACATTAAAACTATTTTAAAAGAGTCTTGTAAAAAATGGGATGGCGGGTATGTTATCGCTGGTATGTTGGGGCACGGGGACTCATTTGTTTTGAGGGATCCAAATGGAATTCGACCTGCTTATTTTTATAAAGACGACGAAATAGTAGTTGTCGCATCCGAGAGGCCAGTAATTCAAACAGCCTTTGGTGTTCCTATTTCTAAAATAGAGGAAATAAGTAGGGGGGCGGCTTTAATTATAAGAAAAGAGGGAAGGGTTTATCAGGAACAAATAATTAAACCCAAGCGAAGAAAATCCTGTTCTTTTGAGCGTATTTATTTTTCAAGAGGAAATGATATAGATATTTATAAAGAACGAAAAAAATTAGGAAAAAAATTAAGTTCCAGGGTTTTAAGCGCTGTGAAAAAGGATTTTCAAAACACCGTTTTTTCCTTTATACCAAACACTGCAGAAATAGCCTTTTATGGAATGGTAGAAGAGTTAACCAAAACATTAAATAAGTCTAAACAACAAGCAATTGAGCGTGTAAATAAACAAAAACGCGCAACAATACTAAATCAAACTTTAAGAATAGAGAAGATAGCGATAAAAGACGCCAAGCTAAGAACATTTATAACAGCAGATGAACACAGGGAAAATTTAGTGGGCCATGTTTATGATACAACTTATGGGTTAATTCAAAAAAATGACAACTTGGTTATTTTAGATGATAGCATTGTTAGGGGCACCACTTTGAGAGAAAGTATTTTAGAAATGCTGGGTAGATTAAAACCAAAAAAAATAATTATTGTTTCTTCTGCGCCACAAATTAGATATCCAGATTGCTATGGAATAGATATGGCAAAATTAGGCGACCTTATTGCTTTTAAGGCTGCAATATCACTTTTAAAGAAGACTGTGGTTGGTCAAAAAAAGATAAAAGAGGTTTATAAAGCTTGTCAATTCGCAACAAAACTACCGAAGGAAAAACAAAAAAATGAGGTTCGTGAAATTTACAAAACAATTTCACCAATAGAAATTTCAAAAGAAATAGCAGAATCTTTAAAGCCCAAAAAATTAAACTCCAAACTAGAAATAATATACCAAACAATTGAAGACCTTCACACGTCCTGCCCGAATCACACCGGAGATTGGTATTTTACAGGCAAATATCCAACACATGGTGGTAATGCGTTTGTGAACAAAGCGTTTATATATTATATGGAGGGAAAAAACAAACGGGCATATTAAGAATTAATAAAATCAAAAATCTTTTTAGCTAGTAATTTGGCACTTTTTGGATTAAACCTAAACCAAAGTTCGGGCTCTATAATTTCTAACTCTGAAAGTAAGGGTTTTTTATTTGTGCTATATAAGATATCGACCCGGGCGTATAAAGGAATCTCAGGACACAAACCAACTATTTTTTCAGCAAACTCAACCTCTTTCAGGGATGCGTTATAAACAGAAACGGTACCCCCAAAATCATCCTGTACGCGATAATCATTTTTTTTCGCTTTTTTTAATATAGCGTGAGAAAAAATACCACCGAAAACAACAAATGAAACCTCACCAATAGTTAATACACTTTCCTGAAATTCTTGAACAATCATTTTATGTTTTTTCTTTAATTCAGAAAAAACGGGCTCTAATTCATGTAGATTCTTTTTTGAAACTCGATGTGTGTTCCAAGCGGCGGCAGATACAGATGGTTTTATTACAACCTCCTTCCAATTGGTTTTTTTGAAAATTTCTTTAAGTTTTGTTTTTTCATCTAAATTTAAAAAAAGTGACGGAACTGTGTCTTTTTTTGGAAAACCCCTAAGATAACTTTTATCTAAATTCCACTGAATTAAATTAAAATTATTTATAAATTTTATTTTTTCAGAATACAAATTAACCCAATCCAAAAACTCATCCATTCGCTCAAAATAATCCCAAGTAGTTCGAAATATGGCATAATCAACCCCTCTCCAGTCAAATGTTTTAGAAGACCAACTAACGCGACTTACTCTAAAACCCAACTCAACCAATGCGCTTAACAATAAACCATCTTCTTTTAAAATATTATTTATATACCAATTTTTTTTTTGGGGGTTTTCGTACCGATCTTCTGTTAGTATAACAATAAACTCACTCACTTAATCAACATTAATCAAACGCCTATCATCTGCTCTTTGGGTTGTATATATATTTCCATTCCAAGTAAAGGTTTTTTGTCCTAATCTCCAAGCCTTTAGAAACGCCTCATCAAAAGATAAGTTTCCACTTTCTTTTATTTTAAGAACATTTTCTTTTTTAATAATAAGTTTTTCCCCACTTGCCTTAACTTTAGCTTCTGCTTTTTTTGTTTTAGCGGGAGATTTAACTAAACTCATTTCATTAATTAAATGAGTTGCTCCGGCAAACTTATCAATTATAAACAAAATATATTTTGCATCTACTGAAATGGTTCTGTTTAATTTAGAATCAAACGCAATATCACCACTCATGCCCTCCCAATTTCCATCAAACGCACATCCGATTAAATGCCCTTGTCCGTTGATAACAGGAGAACCAGAATTACCACCAGTTATATCATTATTAGATATAAAACAAACGGGAACACTTCCATTTTCCTCATATGCGCCATAATCTTTTTTATTATATAATTCGAGCAACTTCTTAGGAACCACAAACTCAGGATCATTGTTGTTCATTTTTTTAATAACGCCATCTAGATTGGTTTTATAATTAAAGACCCGTCCATCTGCCATTTCATAACCCTTTACAGAACCATAAGTCATTCTCATAGTGAAATTAGCATCAGAGTAAAAGTCTTTTTCTGGATACATTTTCATAAGAGCGGCAATAAAAAGTTTATTAGCTTCGCTTAATTTAGATTGCGCCGCTCTAGATTCTGGTAATATATTTTCTAAATAATTTCCAATAATCGACTGTTGGGCTTTAAAAATAGGGTCTTCTTTTATTCTGTTTTTCATGTTTATTGTAGAACTAAGAAACCGGTTCATGTTTGCTCTTGAGCTAAAAATAGACTTTTTATATATACGGTCCCTCCATTCTTTTAAATCAGACTCTTCTTGTAAAACTTTTGGTAATTGTTCCGTTGGCGCTATAGCTACATAAGATTTCATGGAGCTTAAAAACAGATCCCCGTCTACCAATGAATTATATTCTTTAAAAAAATCTTCGGAGACCCCTCTCATATTCTTAACGGCGACCATAATTGCATCTCGGTCATTACTTTCAAGCGCCCGAAGCAACTCTCTTGTAGATGTTCTTGCAAACCGCATTGCATCTGAACCCCTCCAGGCCGCCTCATTAACACAAACGGTAGACAACACAAATTCATCAAGAATTTTATAAGAATCCTCTATGTCTCCTAAAACATGACCATATTCGCTTTGCTTAGTTTTATTAGAATCAGAAAACTTTTTAAAAGCCTCTTCTGTTTTTACTTTTTGATCAAAAACATTCAAATCTTTTAACTGCTTTGATTGGCCTTGATAATATTTCCAATAATTAGCCACTCTGGCTTTTTTTGACGCATACATAATTTTAATAGCAGGTTCGGCATTCATGTGCCTGTCTAAAACCTCTAGAAGGCCAGTTCTAATTTGAACTACAGTTGGGTTATATAAAGCTAATGCTTGCTCAATACCAAAAGAAGACAAATACCTATCAGTTGAGCCTGGGTATCCAAAAATCATAGAAAAATCATTTTCACTAACACCGTCTAAAGAAATAGGAAGGTGGTGCTTTGGTTTTAATGGAATATTGTTTTCACTGTATTGCGCAGGTGTGCCATCTGGCGCTGAATAAACTCTGAATAAAGCAAAGTCACCAGTGTGCCTAGGCCACATCCAATTATCAGTGTCTCCGCCATATTTACCAATTGACTCAGGTGGCGCGCCCACTAAACGTACATCTTCAAATCTTTCATATACAAATAAATAATATTCATTTCCACCGTAAAAGGGCTTAACCCTAGACCAATAATGAGACCCCTCTGTTGAGTTTTTTGTGATTTTAGTAATATTTTCTTGAATTTTTGCTTGTGGGTTAGAAGAGGTGTCTGTGCCAGCTAAAACCACACCCGTAACATCCTCCATTTTAATTAAAAAATCTACAAATAAATCTGGATTTACTAATTCTGTTTCCTTATTTTTTGCCCAAAACCCGTTTTGTAAATAATCATTTTGAACAGAGCTATGATTTTGAATAGCATCATAACCACAATGATGATTTGTTAACAAAAGCCCTTGATCTGAAATTATTTCACCAGTACAATAGCCATTAAAACTAACAATAGCATCTTTTAGTGAATTATTATTTACGCTGTATAATTCTTCTACAGATAACTGTAGCCCCATTTTTTCTAAATCAACATTTTTTAATTTGTTAATTAGGATGGGCAGCCACATTCCCTCATCGGCCCTAATAGATGAGAAAGAAATTAAAAAACAAAAAAAGTATAAAACAAATTTTTTCATAGTGTGTATATTTATTGAGTATAATGTATTAAAAAGTGATTCTAATTTACATATTTTTTATTAAAGGAACATTGGAGCAGGCTTCGCCATAAAACAAACTTTTAACAATAGGTGTTAATTTTTCACTAACGATAGAAAAGGCACCTAAAGGCAAAGAAGAATCTCCACAACCCTTTATAAAAACCCGCTTACCCTTAAATGATAAAAGGTCTAAATTATTTTCAATGGATTTTTTAAACAAAATTAAATTAAGTTCAGCTTTTGTTCCAAAAAAAACATAATTAGCAATAGGGTTTAGTTTGACTTGCAATAATAGAAATGCCCAAACGGGTATAATAACATCTTTAGAACAGTATATATATACATTACAGTTTTCAAAAGGAAAAAAATCGAAATTATCTAGTTTGTTTTTAAAGTCCAGTTCTTTAATAATTAAACCGTTAATTAGCCAATCTTTTAAATCAATTGCTTTTATGTTTTCTTTTGGGATATAATCCAAAAGGTCAACGGTAATTAAGCCAGCCTCAGCCACTTTGTTTCTTATTGGTTTTTCCATATCCTTATAAAAATCCCAATTCTAATTTTGCCTCTTCAGACATCATGCTTTTTTCCCAAGGTGGCTCAAAAGTTATTTCTACTTCTGCAGACCGCACGCCCTCTATTTTTTCAACTTCAGTTTTAACTTCTTCAGGCAAGGATTCGGCAACAGGGCAAGAAGGGGACGTTAAGGTCATAATGATTTTCACATCCATTTTTTTACTTATTCTAACATCATAAATTAAACCTAATTCATAAATACTAACCGGAATTTCGGGGTCATATATGTCATCTAGTTTTTTAATAATTAAATTCGAAAGAGATTCTATTTTTTTATCCATTATTTAAACAATATAAACGTATTTTTTTTATCATTTCATTAATTCCATTTGAACGAGTCATGGAGAGGTGTTTGTTTAGCCCTATTTTTTCTAAAAAAAAATTATTTGATTGTGAAACCTCTTCAACACAACAATTGTTAAAAATATTTATTAACAAGCCAACTAACCCCCTTGTAATTATTGCATCACTATCTCCTTGTAAAAATAACTTACCTTGCTCATTTTTACAAACCAACCAAACTTTTGCCTGGCAGCCAGCAACCAGATTAAAATCATTTCTAAGGTTTTCGGGAAAGGGAGCCAAAGACTTGCCCAAATCAATTAAATATTCGTATTTTTCTTCCCACGACTCAAAAAGACTAAATTCTTTTATAATTTCAGATGTGTTTTTTTCAAGTGACATGTTATAGAATTTTTATAATTTTTTTAATTGAAGAAATGAATTTTTCAATTTCATTTTCTGTATTATAAAAACAAAGAGACGCTCTAATAAACCCAGAAACACCAAAAGCTTTAATAGCGGGTTGCGCACAAAGCTGTCCCGTTCGAACACAAATATTCATCTCGTCCAAAAGACTCCCAATATCGTAACTATGGAGCCCTTTAATATTAAATGACAGTATAGGCGAATCGGGCGGGGCGCTAGATTGTATAATAATATTTTCATTCGAACACAATCCTGTCCATATTTTTTCTATTAACAACTCTTCTTTTTTTTGAATTTCAGAGAACCCTAAAGATAAAAGGTATTTTATTGAGGCCCCCAGACCAATAACTCCGGCTATATTAGACGTTCCAGCCTCAAATTTATGCGGTAATTTTCCCCAGGAACTTTCAGAAAAAGAGACCCTATTAATCATATTCCCTCCAAAAAAGACAGGATCCATTTCTAATAACAATTCTTTTTTCCCAAACAAAACACCAACACCGGTTGGCCCAAAGCACTTGTGCCCAGAAAAAGAATAAAAATCACAATTTAAATCTTGTAGGTTAATGTTTTTGTGAGAGGCCGCCTGTGCGCCATCTACAAAAACCCTCACATTTTTTTTATGGGCGATAGAACAAATTTTTTTAATATTATTTTCGTGGCCCGTAATATTAGAAATATGTTGAATGGCCAAAAGCTTCACTTTTGGATTTATTTTTTTAATTAAATCATCAAGTTTAATTTTTCCATTTTCACAACACTTAATAGGAATAATTTTTAATTCTAATTTAGAGGCGATTACTTGCCAAGGAACTATATTTGCGTGATGTTCCATTTCTCCTACTAAAACCTCATCACCTTTTGAGACCAACTTTTTTAAATAACCAAAAGCAACCATGTTTACGGATTGCGTGGTACCGCTGGTAAAAATAATTTCCTCTTTTAAATTGGAATTCAAGAACTTACTAATAATTTCTCTTGATTTTTCATATTCAGATGTGGCTTTATCAGCTAAAAAATACATGCCCCGTTGTATATTACTATTATAGTTAGAATAAAAATCACAAATTTTATCTATAACTACTTGTGGTTTTTGAGTGGTTGCGGCGTTATCAAAATAAATAAAAGGCTTGTTATTTCTTGTTTTTGCAAGAATAGGAAAATCGGATCGTATGTTTTTTAAATTAAACATCAATGTTTTTTAAAAATAACTTAGACAGCTCAATTTTAATCTCATCATTTTCTATATTTGAAATAAGTTCATTTAAAAAAGCGCCAATCAAAAGACTAATTGCCTCTTTTTCTTCAATACCTCTTGATCGCAAATAAAACAGAACATTTTCGTCAATCGCCCCTATTGTACAACCATGAGAACACACAACATCATCAGCAAATATTTCTAGTTGAGGCTTGGCGTTAACACTAGCTGCTTTAGACACCATGAGATTGTTGTTTTGTTGAAAAGCTTCTGTTTGTTGCGCTCCTTTTTCCACATAAATTTTTCCACAAAAAGAACCTGAAGAACAATCATCATATACTGATTTAAAAAACTGATTGCTTTTACAATTTTCAACTAAATGCGATATAGTTATAAAATTATCAAGGTGGTCAGAGGATTTAATAAGCGATGTTCCGACAACATTAGCACTACTTTCCACGCCCAATAAATCAACCAAGATATTATTTCTAATCAGCTTTCCTTTTAGTGAAAAAACATTAAAATTACTTGAGCTATTTTTTTGTTGAGCACAAAAAACAGTGTTGATTAAAGATGACTGGGTTAAATCATTTTGAGTTGTAAAAAAATCTAGAAAAGCATTTTCTAAACAAATGAACTCCGAAACCATGTTGAAAACAGCCCCCTCTTTTCCAAAATTAATTATTTCCTCATGTATCAAAACAGATGATTCTTTCTCAAGAATAAACAATAATCTGTTTTGATTAAAAAATGAGTTTTGGTTTGAAAAACCATGTACTATTTTTAATCGTCCGGTATTCTTATAAGATTTTTTAAAAGTTAATAAGTAAGGAGAGTTAGTTAAATAAGAATTAAGCTCAACCAGCCGCGTGTTTTTTAGAAAACTTGAAAAACCCAAATATGAGTTATTTTCTAATGTGTTAAAGTTAACTCCCAGTTTGTTTAGGTACAGCGATGAAACGGTATTTTCTACCTCGTTAAGTTGTTCAATTTTCACTCCACTTGGAACATCAGAAAGGTCTTTTTGGAAGACACCGTCTAGAAAAAAAATCACATTTTTTTTTGGCAACTTTTCATGTCCAGTTTTTTTTAGACCGCTTAATAAAGCTTCATTACATTTAGTTGTGAAGGGTTGAATAGAAATGGATTTAGGAATATATTTTTTTAAGTTGGTATATTTCCAGTCTTCATTTTTAATTGTAGGTAAAAAATCTAATATAAAATCAGACTCCTTTTCAAAATTAAATCTCGGCTTCACATTATTTTTAAATCCAGTCATATCCTTTTTCTTCTAACATTTTAGCAATTTCAGCGCCCCCAGATTTAATTATTTTCCCACTACTTAAAACATGCACAAAATCCGGCTTTATATAGTCTAAAAGTCGCTGATAGTGAGTGATGATAATAAAGGAAGATTTTTTATTCCTTAAACTATTAACCCCCTTGGCAACAATTTTCAAAGCATCAATATCTAAACCTGAATCAGTTTCATCTAAAATAGAAAGGCGCGGTTGTAACATTAGCATTTGGAATATTTCAGCTCGTTTTTTTTCCCCACCAGAAAACCCGACATTGACAAATCGCTTGACAAACTCTAAATCAATTTTCAAAACTTCAGCGTTTTCTTTTATTTTTTCAAGTATTTGTTTTGCGGAAAAGGGTTTTAAGTTCAGTGCTTTTTGTTTTTGATTTAGTGCTGTTTTTATAAAATTATTTAATGAAATTCCGGGGATTTCCACAGGATACTGGAAAGAAAGAAACAGCCCCATGGCAGCCCTCTCTTCAGGGTCAAGATTAATTAGGTTTTCATTTAGAAAGTTTATTCCCCCCCGTTTTATTACATATTTTGGGTCTCCAGCGATTACAGAAGCCAATGTGCTTTTTCCGGAGCCATTTGGCCCCATTATAGCATGCACCTCTCCTTCGTTAACGCTTAAATTCAAGTTTTTCAGAATAGAAACATCAGTTTCTGTACTAACATTTAAATTTTTAATTTTTAACATAATTTTATATTTAACCTACACTACCTTCTAGTGAAATTTCTAATAACTTTTGAGCCTCTACCGCAAACTCCATTGGAAGTTTTCTTAGCACATCCTTGCAATAACCATTTACAATTAACCCAATTGCCTCTTCTTCAGGAATACCCCTTTGTTTACAATAAAATAATTGATCGTCACTTATTTTAGATGTTGTAGCTTCATGTTCTACAATAGCGCTGTTATTACTTGACTCAATGTACGGAAATGTGTGAGCACCACAATTTTGACCCATTAGAAGAGAGTCACATTGAGAGAAATTCCTCGCATTTTCAGCAGATTTGGCGATTTTCACTAAACCCCTATAACTACCATTACTTTTTCCCGCACAAACACCCTTACTAATTATAGTGCTTTTGGTATTTTTTCCTAAATGAATCATTTTAGTTCCTGTGTCAGCTTGTTGAAAATTATTTGTTACAGCAACAGAAAAAAACTCTCCAATCGAATTATTTCCTTTTAAAATACAAGATGGGTATTTCCAGGTTATAGCAGACCCTGTTTCAATTTGTGTCCATGAAATTTTAGCACCATCAAAACAAATCCCCCTTTTCGTCACAAAATTGTAAACACCACCATTGCCATTCTCGTCGCCGGGATACCAATTTTGAACAGTTGAGTATTTGATTTCCGAGTTTTTTAAAGCAACAAGCTCTACAACTGCGGCGTGTAGTTGGTTTTCATCTCTCATTGGGGCAGTGCAACCCTCTAAATAACTAACGTAACTATTTTCTTCAGCAATCAACAACGTTCTTTCAAATTGACCCGTTCCAGCCTCATTAATACGAAAATATGTTGATAGTTCCATTGGACACCTTGTTCCTTTAGGAATATAACAAAACGACCCGTCTGTAAAAACAGCCGCATTTAAAGCGGCAAAATAATTATCAGTATGTGGAACAACGGAGCCTAAATATTGACGTACTAAATCAGGATGGTTTTTGATTGCGTCAGACATAGAACAAAAGATTATCCCTAGTTTTTTTAAGGTGTCCTGGAATGTTGTTGCAACCGAAACGCTATCGACAACAATATCAATAGCAACTCCGGTAATTTTTTTTTGCTCATCAATTGAAATACCAAGTTTATTGAATGTTTTTAACAATTCTGGATCCACCTCATCTAATGATTTATATTTTGGTTTTTTTGGAGCTGCGTAATAAATTATTTTTTGTAAATCAATAGCCTTAATCTTTAAATTTGCCCAATTTGGCGGTTTCATTTTTTTTAGCGATTCAAAAGCTTTTAGTCTATAATCAAGCATCCAACGGGGCTCGTTTCTTTTAGATGAAATTAATCTTATTGTATTTTCATTTAAACCGGGCTCAAACTTCTCCGTTTCTATGTTTGTAACAAAACCATATTGGTATTTGTTTTTTGTAATTTCTTTTAAGGTTTTATTTTTTTCTTCGCTCATTTATAATTTATTAAAGTGAAAAACTTTCTCCACAACCACATGTTCTATTGGCATTAGGGTTTTCAAAAACAAACCCCTTTCCATTTAGCCCCCCAAAATAATTTAATGTAGTTCCAACTAAATATAAAAAGCTTTTTTTATCAATAACCACTTTTATACCATTGCTTTCAACGAGTTTATCAGATTCTTGTTTTTTTTCATCAAAATTTAATTTATATGAAAGACCAGAGCACCCACCCGTCTCAACGCCGATTCTGACAAAACAAGCTTCCTTAAAATCATCTTCTTTCATAAGTGATAATAACTTTTTTTTTGCAGTAGGTGTAATTTCAAACATTAGATAAAATAATTTACACCAAATATACCAAAGAAATACTTAAAACAATTCATTAAATTTAATAAAGAATAAGAATAATTTTCAACTAATGAAAAACAAAAAAAAAAACAACAAATATTTCAGAAATAGGAGAGTTTGGCCTAATACAGAAATTACAAAAAAAAATCAAAAAAAATAACAACTTGATTATAAAAGGGGTGGGCGATGATAGCGCCGTTATTAAATCACAAAAAGATCAAGAAATCTTAATTAGTACCGATATATTATTTGAGGGAATTCATTTTGACACCACATACATGTCTTTGTCTCATATAGGTTATAAATCAGTTGTTGTTAATTTGTCTGACATATATGCTATGAACGCCACCCCTTCACAAATAACAATTAGCCTAGGTATTTCTAATAAATATAGCGTGGAAGATATCGATGATTTATATAAAGGAATCAATAAAGCCGCAGAAAATTATAAAGTAAATGTTGCTGGTGGCGATACAAGCGGATCTTATGCGGGGTTGGTGGTGAGTGTTACTGTAATTGGTTTCCAAAACAAAAAAAACATTGTTTATCGGGATGGTGCAAAAAAGGGCGATTTAATTGTTGTTTCCGGCGACCTAGGCTCTTCTTTTTTAGGTCTAAAAATTTTACAAAGAGAAAAAATGGTGCTTTCAGATCATAAAATCCCCAAATTAGCGATAAATGAAATTGAAAATAAATTAGAAGAATATAAGTATTTAATACAGAGGCAAATCAAACCAGAAGCAAAGGTTGCAATAATTAGTTATTTTAAACAAAAAAAGATAAAACCAACATCTATGATAGACATTTCAGATGGATTGTCTTCAGACTTAAATCATATTTGTAATTCTTGTGGATTAGGGCACCAAATAATAGAATCTAAAATACCCATCCATCAGCAAACTAAAGACGCATCCATTGATTTTAATATAGATCATGTTTCTGCCGCTTTATATGGGGGGGAGGATTATGAGTTGCTATTTACCATTTCCCCTCAAGAAAAAACCGTAATTGACAGTATGGAGGGATTGTCCATTATAGGAGAAATGACAGACGATAAAAATAAAAGAACACTGATAAGTCCAACTGGTAAAAAAATTTCAATTAATAAAAAAGGATGGAATCATTTTTAATGTGTGTCACGAATTGTTCATTGCTTCTTCTATTTCATCTGGCTCAATTAATATATTATCCATTAAGTCTATTGCTTCATTTTTGGAAATGAGAATGTCGTTTTCTAATCTTATGCCTAAGTTTTCTTCAGGTATATATATACCTGGCTCACAAGTTAAAACCATGCCTTCTGAAAGAGGCGCCTTAGCATCAGAAACATCATGAACATCTAAACCAAGGTGATGAGAGGTTCCGTGCATAAAATATTTTTTATAAGCAGGGGTGGTGCCCTGGCTCTTAATGTCTTGCGTCGAAAGAAGACCTAAGTCCACTAATTCTTTTTCTACTAATTTGCCAACATTTTTTTCGTAATCATGTAAAAAAACACCTGGTTTTAAAAGCTTTTTAGCTTCGCGCATTATTTGTAATACAGACTTGTAAACATTTTTTTGTCTAGCTGTAAATTTCCCATTTACAGGAACACACCTTGTTAAATCAGAGGCATAATTATTAAATTCCGCTCCGAAATCCATCAGAATTACATCGCCATTTTTCAAAAACTGGTTGTTGTCTGTGTAGTGTAAAATACACGCGTTTTTTCCTGAGGCAATTATTGGTTCATACGCAAACCCCCTAGATTTATTATTAATGAACTCATGTATTAGTTCAGCCTGAATATTATACTCATATATATTTGGTTTAATAAAATTTAAAATTCTCTCAAACCCCCCCTTAGTAATCTCACAAGCCCTTTTTATCATATTAATTTCTTCACCCTCTTTAATGGATCTTATTTGATGCATTATTGGGGCAGACTTCTCAAATTTTATATTTGGAAATAGCGCTTTAATCTTGTTGCCAAGTCTAGCATTTTTTGTTTCCACTATAATTTTTGCCCTTGGGTGTTCATTAGTGCTTAAATAAACACAACAAACCTTGCTTATTAAATCATTTAAAATATTTGTAAAATCACTATTCCAAAAAACAGTTTTTATGCCAGATTTTTTTTCAGCCTCTTCCTTTGTTAATTTGTGACCCTCCCAAATGCGAATAGTTTCATTTGTTTTCTTAATGAATAAAATTTCTTTGTAATCTTGATTTTTGGTTCCAGGAAAAATAATTAATGATGTTTCTTCTTGGTCAACCCCGGTTAAATAAAACAAATCATTATTTTGTCTAAATGGCATAAGCCCATCTGCATTAGTTGGCATTTGATCATTTGAGTGAAATATAGCTACACTACCAGGTTTAATTCTTTCGCAAAATTTTTTTCTGTTTTTTTTGAATAAGCTACTGCTCGCCATAATGTGTTTATTTGTTTTTTAAAGATAAGTATTTATTAAATCAAATTACTAATTGAAAAATTCTTGTTTTATTGTTATTCTGTATTAAGTTTGTAAAGTAAATACTGATTAAATATGTTTAACTCTTCGATTGGAAGAAAATTAGTAATGGCTCTTTCAGGGGTTTTTTTGATTGTTTTTTTAACGCAACACCTAGTAATAAACCTCACCTCTTTAATCCCGGATGACGGAAAAGTCTTTAATTTGATTTCTCACTTTATGGGAAACAACCCGATAGTTCAATTTATTTTGCAGCCAATTTTAATTTTAGGCGTTGTGATTCACTTTACAATGGGGATGTATTTAGAAATTTTAAATCAACGGTCTCGTCAAGTTTCTTATGTTGTGTATTCTGTTAAAAATGGCGCTAGCTGGGCCTCTAGAAATATGATAATATCAGGCTTGGTAATTTTAGCGTTTTTGGTTATGCATTTTTATGATTTTTGGGTTCCGGAAATGATTTATAAGTATATAGAGTTTAACCCATTAGATGAAAACAGGTATTTTCATGAATTACAAGAAAAATTTTATTCTGGGGGGTGGGTGAAGATTCTGTTATATTGCGCGTCTTTCATTTTATTAGGCCTCCATTTATCGCATGGTTTTTCTTCATCGCTCCAGTCAATGGGAATAATAAAAGGCCCTATAAAATTAGCAGCTAAAATTTTTTCAATTTCAGTTCCGCTTGGTTTTATTATAATAGCAATATTTCACTATATAACAACCGCAATAATTCACTAAAAATGAAAAAAATGAATAAAGACAAAAACGGACACTAATGGACAAAAAATTAATTTCAAATCAAATTTTCGTATATTCGATTTAAAATAGACAATGAAAGACAATAATGGACAATGATTTAAAAATGCTTAGTATTAGCGAGTTGGCAGATTTTTTAAATGTTTCACAAAAAACAATACGGAGACATATAGCTTCTGGAAAAATAGATTCCACAAAAATTGGAGGTGTTCATAGGATATCAAAGACTGCTATTCAAAACTTTCTTAATTCAGCTGGCGGTGTAGACCAAACTAACCAAAGGGTTGACAGAGAGGTGTTAAGAAAGGTTTTCGAGATGGACCCTAATGATAGAGAGAGCTTTCCTTTTGACAACAAGATTCCAGATGGTGATATGGAGAAGAAATGGAGTAATCATAAAAGGAAGATAAACTTAGTAAGCCCCGCAAACAAAAGACTAATTGATGTGATTGTTGTGGGTACTGGTTTGGCCGGAGCCTCAGCCTCAGCGACATTAGCGGAATTAGGTTATAATGTTAAATCTTTTTGTTTCCAGGACTCTTCTAGAAGAGCCCACTCGATTGCTGCTCAAGGGGGAATAAATGCAGCCAAAAACTATCAGGGGGATGGGGACTCCGTTTATAGGCTTTTTTATGACACTGTTAAGGGGGGTGATTATAGATCGAGGGAGGCAAATGTACATAGGCTAGCAGAGGTTTCAACAAACATTATTGATCAGTGTGTGGCTCAAGGGGTTCCGTTTGCCAGAGACTATGGAGGGCTTTTAGACAACAGGTCATTTGGTGGCGTTTTGGTTTCGCGTACTTTTTATGCAAAAGGTCAAACCGGTCAACAACTTCTACTTGGCGCCTATTCAGCCATGAATAGACAAGTAAACAGAGGGAAAATAAAAATGTACGCGCGCCATGAAATGTTAGATCTTGTGATTGTTGGTGGTAAGGCTAGAGGAATAATCGCGCGTGATTTAGTAACAGGGAAACTAGAAAGGCACTCTGCTCACGCGGTTGTAATTGCTAGCGGGGGCTATGGAAATGTTTTTTTCTTATCTACAAATGCTATGGGTAGTAATGTAACAGCCGCGTGGAAAATACATAAAAAAGGCGCTTATTTTGCGAACCCATGTTTTACACAAATTCACCCAACATGTATTCCTGTTTCAGGAGAAAATCAATCTAAGCTGACGCTTATGTCAGAATCATTGAGAAATGATGGTAGAATCTGGGTTCCTAAAAACAAAGAAGATGTAAAAAAAATAATAGAAAAAAAATTAAAACCAATTGATATAAAAGAGGAGGACAGGGACTATTATTTAGAGAGAAGATACCCTGCCTTTGGTAACCTTGTTCCTAGAGACGTTGCCTCAAGGGCCGCCAAGGAAAGATGCGACGCGGGGCATGGTGTAAATAAAACAGGAGAGGCGGTGTATTTAGATTTCCAATCAGCTATTTTAAGATACGGCAAAGAAGAAGCTTATTCTAAGGGCCAGGATGTAAACAATAACGATCTTATTAAAAAGCTAGGAAAAGAAATAATTAAACAGAAATATGGGAATTTATTTGAAATGTATCAGAAAATTACAGATGAAAATCCATATGAAACCCCAATGATGATATACCCAGCGGTTCATTATACTATGGGGGGTGTTTGGGTTGATTATAATTTGATGACCACAATTGCAGGTTGTTATGCAATAGGGGAGGCTAATTTTTCTGATCATGGCGCTAATAGACTTGGGGCCTCTGCTTTAATGCAAGGCCTGGCTGACGGGTATTTTGTTTTACCATATACTATCGGTGATTATTTATCATCTGATATAAGAACTGGTAAGATTTCTACTGATTTACCAGAGTTTGAAATTGCTGAAAAAGAAGTATTAGAAAAACTGAGGTCTTTTATTAATAATAAAGGATCAAAACCAGTTGATTATTTTCATAAAAAATTAGGAAGAATAATGTGGGATAAGTGTGGGATGTCTAGAAATAAATTAGACCTTGAAAACGCGCTTTTTGAAATAAAAAAATTAAAAGAAGATTTTTATAAAAATGTTTTTGTTCCAGGGGAGTTATATGATTATAATGAAGAATTGGCAAAAGCTGGAAGGGTGGCTGATTTTTTTGAGTTAGGCGAGCTTTTTGCCAGAGACGCAATGGAGAGAGAGGAGTCTTGTGGTGGGCACTTTAGAGAAGAACATCAAACAAAAGAAGGAGAAGCTCTTCGTGATGACGATAATTTTAATTTTGTTTCGGCGTGGGAGTTTAAAGGAAAGGGAATCTCGCCAGTTTTACATAAAGAAAAGCTGAAGTTTGAATCTGTTGAATTAAAATCAAGAAGTTATAAATAATAAAGTATATGAAACTTAATTTAAAAATATGGAGACAAAAAAATAAAGATACTAAGGGAAAAATTCATGATTATGAATTGGAGGGAGTTGAAGAAGACATGTCTTTTTTAGAAATGTTAGACTTTTTAAACAATAAGCTTTTAAATGATGGGCAAGAGCCCGTGGCTTTCGACCACGATTGTAGAGAGGGTATATGCGGGTCGTGTTCTTTATTTATTAATGGTATTGCGCATGGGCCAGAGCGGGGAACTACGACCTGTCAGTTACATATGAGGAAGTTTAAGGATGGTCAAACGGTTTATGTAGAACCCTTTAGGGCAAAGGCTTTTCCGGTCATCAAAGATTTAATAGTTGACAGGTCTTCATTTGACAGAATACAACAGGCTGGAGGATACATATCTGTTAACACATCAGGAAACACCCAAGACGCTAACTCAATTCCAATACCGAAACAAAACGCAGATGAGGCGTTTAATTCAGCTACCTGTATAGGTTGTGGCGCGTGTGTTGCTTCTTGTAAAAATTCATCAGCCATGCTATTTACCTCGGCTAAAGTTTCACAGTTTTCCCTACTTCCTCAAGGTCAAGTAGAAAGAGAGGATAGGGCCTTAAACATGGTTAACCAAATGGACCTCGAGGGTTTTGGCGCTTGTACTAATACAGGGGCCTGTGAAGCGCAGTGCCCAAAAGGAATTTCAGTAAAAAATATTGCTAGAATGAATAGGGAGTTTTTAATGGCAAACATCAAAAAGTAAACATATAGATTTCCATATATTTACTTTATAAAAACATCTATTTCCCAGTCTTTTTTAATTTCAATTTTTTCTTGGAAGAATATTATTTTTTCAGGGTTGATTAACTTTTTAATGTTTCCAGAATCCCAGATTTGATTCGTGTTTAAATCTTCAAACATTCTAAATGAATAAATCCCAACTAATAAACTATCAATTGGTGTAATCTTTGAATTTATGTTAAAACAAAAAACAGTAGAGTCCCCTAAAATTAATTCACCGACATATTTATTCTCTTCGTAAATCTCTTTTTCAAAATTCAAATTAACGCCCCCTGTATTTAAAGGATCTTCTTTTTTTTGTTTGTATAGGCAGTTCAAGGGATTTTTTTCTAAGAATTCATCTTCAATAAATAAAGGAATATTAATTATTTGATTTTTATCAAGGTTAATTTCAACAGGCATTGAAATAAGCTCTGGTTGTTCATATTTGTTACTTAAATTCAAGTCTTGAAAAGCACATAATAAATAATCTCCCTCTTTTAAATTAGAAAAGTTATAATTCCCATTTTCATCAGAATAAACAAAATAATTAGCACTTGTTTTTCGAACTAAAGAGTCATAATTTATCGCTAAGCCATTTTTAAACAGTCCCACTACTGCGTCCGTTGTCTTTATGTTAGATTTTAGATTAAAGATTGAACCGCTTAAGCTACACGTGTCAATAAAAGACCCTGTAGAAAACACATATTCAAAATCATTCAAAGGGTTTGATTCATTAAGGTCCACAATTGATTTATTAAAATTAATTATATGAGTGGTGTTAGGCCTCAAGCCAGAAGAAAGATTGATAACAATTGACCTTCCCTTTACTTTTATTGTTGGCCTTGGGTTTATTTCAGGAAAAAAATTAATTTCCGACCTATTTTTAATTTGAATGTATTCATCAAAATTGATAATAATTTGATTTTCATTAAAGTTTAAAGATTCGTTTTTCGGATAAGAACTTAATATTTTCGGTGGAAAAATATCTTTTTCTCCACCTGAAGGAGACACGACTGTGGCGCAGGAAGATAACAAAAAATAAAAACACATATAAAAAACTATATATAACATATTGTTAAATAATAATTAAGTCCAAATACCCCCTTTCCATATTAATGTTTTTGATTTTCACTGATATCTTTTGTCCTAAAGATAAGGCTTCTCCATTAATTTTATTTATCATCTCATTTTTATTATTATGATAAAAATTTCCGATTGACTTTAGTGATGATAGAGAAATCATACCTTCGCATAAATAATCATCCAGCTCTGCATAGACGCCCCATTCTTTTATTGAGGTAACTGTTGCTTTTTCCACTTCTCCAATCTTATCTTTTACGAGCCAAAGTAATATGAATTTCATATAATCTCGTTCTGCTTTAATAGCGCCCCTTTCTTTTTGTGACGCTTGACGGCATAAAAATTCTAAATTTGAGATTTTCTTTTTTTTCTTTGATATAATATCATCTAATATCCTGTGAACAAGAATATCAGGGTACCGCCTTATTGGAGATGTAAAATGGCTATAGTTTTCAAAACCCAAGCCAAAATGACCAATGTTTTTAGTGGAGTATTGAGCTTTAGCCATGGAGTTTAAAACAAGTTGATTAATTAAATATTTATGGTCACTTTTTTGAACCATTTTTAAAAGATCATTAATTGATTGAGCTATATTTTTTCTGTTTAAACTAAACTTTAACTCAACATTTTTTAAAAAATCAGTTGCAGATTGTAATTTTTCAAAATCAGGATAATCATGAACTCTATAAACCCCTCCCAACTCTTTATTAAAATATGTGCAAACAAATTGATTTGCTAATAGCATAAACTCTTCGATTAATTGATTTGTTTCAAGTGATTTTTTAAAGTATGGTTTTACAGGTAATTTGTTCTTAAATTGAACTAGAATTTCTTTTTTTTCTATAATCACAGATCCATTTTGTATTCTACTAGCTCTTAATTTTTTCGAGATATTGTCAAGAATAGATAATTCAGTATAAAAATCTCCTGATTTTTCATCCAATGTCTCTTGCGCCTGTTGGTAGGTAAATCTTTTTTTTGATTTTATAATTGTTTTACCAATCCAATTTGACAAAACCTTACCATGATTATTTATGTTAAAAACAATAGAAAAACATAACTTTTCTTCTAACGGTCTGAGTGAGCAAAGTTTATTTGCTAGCTTTTCCGGAAGCATAGAAATAACTTGATTTGCTAGATAAACAGAACAGCCCCGTTCAATAGCGTCTTTATCAATCATGGTGTCAGGTTTAACATAATGACTTACATCAGCGATATGTACACCAATTTCAAATATATTTTTTTTAATTTCCTTTACTGACAACGCATCATCAAAATCTTTGGCATCTTCAGGGTCAATTGTAAAACAAGAATGCCCTCTAAAATCTTTACGATTGTATAAATCAGAATCTTTGATATTACAGTCCAGGCTATCTACATATGATAATGTTTCTTGGCTAAATTCTTGACAAATATTATGTTTTTGAACTATAGATTTTAACTCACAAGAAAAATCACCACTTACGCCAATTATTTCTGTAACCTCGCCAAAAGGACACTTGGCTCCTTCGGGCCACTCAAGAAGCCTTACAATAACACGGTCATTATTTTTTGCATTAAGACACTTTCCAACAGGGATATAAAAATCTGTTTTTAACCCCCTGTTTAAAGGCAAAACAAATGATGTGCTATTTTTTTTACTAAAGGTTCCCACAAAAAATTCTTTAAAGCGGCTTATTATTTTCTCCACCTTTCCAAAAGTTTTACCTTTTTTGTTTCTACAAATCTTGATTAATACCAGATCATTAATCAATGATCTGTTTAAATTCTTTTTTGGAATATGAATCAGGTTGTTACTTTTTTGACATCGGCAAAAAAATTCTTTTTTATCACCAATTTCTAAATTTCCTGTAGCCGTATTTTTTGAATCGGATTTTTTACAATAAAATTTAAAATCTTCGTTGACAAGTAGTTTTTTTTCACTGACTAAACTCTGGAGAAAACTTAAAAAATCTAATTTATTTTGCCCCTTAATTGTTATTTTTTTACGAATCTGTTTGTGATTTAACGGCCTCCCCTCCTCCATTAAAACACGGTAGATTTCAGATTTTATTTTTTTATTTTGCTTATCCTTGTATTTCTTCATTACTATATTTAAACAATATAGTTAAATTTGTATTATTAATTAAGGCTGACGTAGCTCAGGGGTAGAGCACTTCCTTGGTAAGGAAGAGGTCGGGAGTTCAAATCTCCTCGTTAGCTCCAACAAATAATAAGGGCTTTAATGAAAAAAACAAGATTTATTTTAATATTATTTATTTTTTTCATTTCATGTGAAAAAAGCGTGAATCTTCCGGCGGATCATATAAACAAAGAGGGCTTAATTGAGGTGTCTGTTATTTTGTCAGAAACATGCCCTATTGCGCAATATATGACACTGCCGCTAAAAAATGCGCATGATACTTTTTCTTCAGATTCTGTTGTTTTTGTCGGCTATTTTCCAAACTTGTTGTCAAATGAAATAAGTATAGCTAA
>MDSW01089042.1_pt1 | contig 53217 bp, 57 predicted proteins | sample 811171 | NCBI WGS metagenome assembly MDSW01 (sample SAMN05326641, study PRJNA326480) | marine metagenome | isolation source: seawater | place: Atlantic Ocean: North West | collected 2012
ACGTTGATAGGCTGGGTGTGGAAGTGCGGTAACGCATGTAGCTGACCAGTACTAATAGCTCAATTGGCTTGATTTATGCACTGAAAAAAATTTTAAATAATAATAGATATATATTAAATTATTGAATTCTTTAATATTCATTAAAATTAAAATTTAAATTATTATGATAATTTTAGAAGCTGGAATTAACCATTTTGGTAGAACTGCAGAAGCTAAAAAATTATTAAATTTTTTTCTCAACTCAAATTTTAATCATTTAACATTTATGATTCATACCTCTAAATTTTATGAGGATTTTAAAAATAAAATTGATTTTGAATTGAAAAATGAATTCTATGAAAAAGCACTTTATTTAGCTCATAAAAAAAAGAAAAAAATTGGAGTTGCAGTTTGTGACCCAGTAAGTTTTAAAAAATTTTCAAATATTAAATTTGACTTTTATAAACTTCTAAGCATCTCAATTAATAATAAAAAATTAATTAAAATGTTAAATGAAAAAAGAAGAGAAGTTTTTATATCTCTTGGCAAAGGAAGTGATCAAAAGATAAAAAAATGTATTGATTGTTTTTCTAGTAAAAAGAAACTAAGATTAATATATACTTCAATGTCATATAATCCAGCTGATTTGAATTTACAAAGAATAAATGAACTTAAAAAAAAGTTTAATTTAAAGGTTGGATATGGACATCATTATACAAACATAAAACCTTTGATTCTTTCTAGAGTTTATAATCCATCATTTTGTTTTTTATATATTAAAAAAAGCCCCAAAAATAGTAAAAGAATTTTCCCAGATCATATTCACGCTTTTGAATTAGATAAACTTAAAAAATTAAGAGAAGATTTATTAGAAATAGATACAATCTACCAAAATAAAAAAACTAGTTTTAAAATTAAAATAAATGAAATCAAAAAAATTAAATACTAAAAAAAAAATTCTTGTTCTTGGAGGATCAAAAGGAATTGGAAAGTCTATAAGTGATTTAGTAAAAAAAAACTACAAACAGGTAAAATCATTTTCCTCTAAAGATGTAGATACTTCAGATTTGTCATCAGTAAAAAAATTCGTCAAAAATAATAAATCAACAGACGTTATAGTTCTTAATAGTGGTGGACCTCCTAATTTAAAATTTGAAAAAATAAATGAAAAAATTTGGTATAAATACTTTAATCAATTATTTTTAGGTTTTACTTTAATTCTAAAAAATATAAAAATAAATAATAACGGTTATATTTTTTACATATCTTCATCTGTGATCAGGGAACCAGGAAGTTCATTATTAATATCATCATCGCTTAGAATTGCCTTTAATAGTTTGTTAAAATCTTTGAGTAAAGAATATTCAAAAAAAAATATTTCAGTTATAAGTATTGCTCCAGGACCCTTTAAAACAGGAAGAGTTAAGGAACTTATTCCAAACTTAAAAGAATTTGAAAAAAAATTACCCACAAAGAAAATAGGTGATCCACAAGAAATAGCTAAACTAGTAAATTTTATCATACAAAATAAGTTAAAATATTTGACAGGTACCACTATATATATGGATGGAAATACATTAAATACGTTAGTTTGATTTATCTTTACAGTTCAAAAGTTGAACGCTATAAGTGTTCAACTATTGAACAACATGAGTAACAACTTAGATCACTTTAATGTCCTGAGAAAGATAAGGGAAAATCCAAACTCATCGCAAAGGGAGTTAGCATCTAAACTTGGTTTTAGTTTAGGTAAAATTAACTATTGTTTGAAAGCTCTTAAAGATAAAGGTTTAATAAAAATTAGTAATTTTCAAAAAAATCCAAACAAATTTGGATATGCATATATTCTTACGCCTAAAGGAATAAGTGCTAAGACCAAACTCACTCTAAATTTTATGAAAAGAAAAATGAATGAATATGATGAGTTAAAAAAAGAAATTAAAAATGAAAAAGGAAGTTATGTGGACAATAGTAAAAGTTGATAAAAGAAAAATTGATTTTTTAATGAAAGAATTTAAAGAAAAACTTGGAAACGATGTTAAGTTTTACATGCCAAAACTAAGATTAAAAAAATTTTTTAAGAAAAAATTCTTTTTTAGAGAAAGCTTGATGCTAGGAGATTATTTGCTTTGCTTTCATAAAGATTTTTCTAAAAAATCGGTATTATCCTCATTAAAATATTGCAGAGGTTTAAAGTATTTTCTATATGATTTTTTACGTTCACAAAAAGAAATAGAAAATTTTGTGACCAAATGTAAAAAAAACGAAGATGAAGACGGTTTTATAAAACAAACTTTTTTTGAATTTAAAAATAAAGTTAAATACGAATTTATATCTGGTCCATTTACAAGCTTGATTTTTAGTATTTTAAATGAAAATAATTCAAATATACAAGCAATTATAGGCAAGTATAAAGCAACAGTGTCTAAAGAAGGAAATTTATTTAGACCTGTACAATAATTAATAAATTTATGAAATGTAAAGAAATGTTCTTTTACGTTGTGCGGAGCTTTGTCTTAATATAAAATATGAAAGCAATTGTCACCGGAGGTATGGGTTTTATAGGTAGTCACCTAGTTGAACTATTACTAAAAAAAAATTTTAACGTAATTGTTATTGATAATTTATCGACTGGCAAAAAAGAAAATTTAAAAAATTCTTTGAAAAAAATAAAATTTGTTTGTGCAGATTTGTCAAATAAAAAAAAAATTATAGATCATTTTAGAGGAGTTGACTTTGTTTTTCACTTAGCTGCTCTTGCCGATATAGTGCCGAGCATTCAAAATCCTAATGAATATTTCAGAGCAAATGTTGATGGAACATTAAATGTTTTAGAATGCTCAAAAAAATATAAAATTAAAAAAATTATATATTCTGCATCAGCTAGTTGCTATGGAATAACGAAAAAATTTCCTACGGATGAAAAATCAAAAATTGAAGTTATGTACCCATATGCTCTCACGAAATGGATGGGGGAGGAATTAGTAATGCATTGGAGTAAAGTATATAAAATTAAAGTTAATTCATTAAGACTGTTTAATGTATATGGACCAAGATCAAGATCGAATAATAATTATGGGGCTCTATTTGGTATTTTTTTAGCACAAAAATTATCAAATAGACCTTTTACAATTGTTGGTGATGGAAAACAAACTAGGGACTTCACATATGTTTCTGATGTAGTTGAAGCTATGTATAAAGCGTGCAAATCTAATATTTCTGGACAAATTTTTAATGTAGGTAGTGAAAAAGAGATTTCAGTAAATTATATCGCAAAACTACTTGGTGGAAAAACAATTAAAATACCTAAAAGGCCAGGAGAACCCGATAGATCTTTAGCAGACATTAGCAAAATTAGAAAATATCTAAAATGGTCACCTAAAATTTCAATAGAACAAGGAATAAAAATACTGTTAAAACATATAGATTTTTGGAAAGAAGCACCTGTTTGGACACCAAAAAAAATAAATGTAGCAACCAAAGATTGGTTTAAATATTTAAATAAATAGAAAAAATATGTCGATTAAAAAAAATTTTTTACATAATTATTATAACAATCTTCAGAAATTATTATCAGGGAATTTAATAGACACTAAAGGATTGATTAATGTTCAAGAAATTCTCAAAAAAGTTAAAAGGAAAAATAAAAAAGTTTTAATTTTTGGTAATGGTGGTAGCGCATCTATAGCAAGTCATTTTAGTGTAGATTTAATTAAAAATACAAAAATAAGATGTATAAATTTTAATGAAGCTAATTTATTGACATGTTTTTCAAATGACTTTGGTTATAAAAATTGGATGAAAAAAGCTTTAGAATTTTATGGTGATAAGGGAGATGTTTTGATCTTGATATCTTCAAGCGGACAATCTGAAAATGTTAATAAATGTGCATTAGAGGCTAAAAAAAAAGGATTTTTAAAAGTTATTACATTTACTGGGTTTAATAAAAACAACCCATTGCGCTCAAAAGGAAATATTAATTTTTGGGTTAACAGTAAAATTTATAACTATGTAGAAAATGTACACCAAATAATGTTGTTATCTATAATTGATTCACTAACTTTTGATTTAAAAAATAAATGAATAAAATACAAAATTTTGAAAATATATCTAAAATTTCCTTAAAAGAAAAAAAAAATGGAAAAAAAATTGTTATGTGCCATGGTGTTTTTGATTTATTACATATAGGTCATATAAAACATTTTGAAAAAGCAAAATCTTTGGGAGAAATTTTAATTGTTTCCATCACAGCAGATAAATTTGTAAATAAAGGTCCTGGTAGACCGTCATTTAACGAAATTGATAGATTGGAATCGCTGTCTGCAATAAAAAATATTGATTATGTTGTAATTAATAATGACTATACAGCTACAAAATTAATTCAGCAAATTAAACCAGATATATATTGCAAAGGTCCAGATTATAAAAATAAGTCGAATGATTTAACAGGAGAGATTTTTAATGAAATAAAAGCCGTAAAAAAAGTTGGTGGTAAAATTATTTATACAGATGGTAAGACATTCAGTTCGAGTACTTTAATAAATAGAATTAGTGAAAATATTTCCAGTAATCAAAAAAATGCAATAGCTGGCATTAAGAAAGAATACAATTTTTCAAAAATAAAAAATAAGATTAATAAATTTAAAGATTTAAAGGTTTTGGTTCTGGGAGAAGCAATAATTGATCAATACGTTTTTTGTGATGCACTTGGAAAATCAGGAAAAGAACCAGTTCTAGCATTAAGGGAAATTAAATCAGAAACATATCTTGGGGGTGCTTTAGCAATTACGCGACATGTATCTAACTTTTGTAAAAATACCTCTCTGTTTTCTATGCTAGGAGAAAAAAAAGAATTTATCAAAGAAATAAAAAAAAATTTTGAAAAGAATATAAAATTTGACTTTATTCAAAAAAAAAATTCTCCAACAATTTTTAAAAAACGCTTTGTTGACTCCATAAGTAATAATAAAGTTCTTGGTGTTTACAATTTAAATGATGATCCTTTAAAAAAGAATGAAGAAAATAAATTAAATGAAAGATTAAAAAAAATTTTACATAATTATGACGTTGTTATTGTTTCTGATTATGGACATGGCTTTTTATCTCAAAAAACTGCAAAATTGATTTGTAATAATTCTAAATTTGTAGCTCTAAATGCACAAGTTAATGCTGCAAATATTGGTTATCATAGCATGAGAAAATATAAAAACATACAATGTTTAATCATTAATGAAAAAGAAATTAGACATGAATTAAGAGATAGAACTAGTGATGTTAAGACTTTAATAAAAAGATTATCTAAAGAGCAGAAAATAAAAAATATTATTGTGACACGAGGTATAAATGGAGCTATTTTGTATAATTTAAAAGAAAATAGCTTTAAATTTTCTGATGCTTTTGCAAAAAAAGCAATCGATAAAATTGGAGCTGGAGATAGCATGTTAGCCATAGTATCTTTATGCTTGAAGTCTAAATTTTCTAATGATTTGTCATTGTTAATTGGTTCTTTAGCCGCATCATTTTCTACGGAAACTATGGGCAATAAGGAGCCTATATCAAAAGTAAAAATTTTAAAAAGCATAGAACATATTATAAAATAGACAATAAATTATAATAGAAATCTTATTAAAAATAATATTATAAAAGAATTTTATCAAATCATAAAAATGAAACTCATAAAATATTTAAAAAAATTTATCAAAATTATATTTTATTTACTATCACCAATAATAATCCTGGTTCAGTTAATTATATATCCGTTAATAAAAATTAGATATTCTCTTCAACCATCTGAAAGACTAGGAGAAATTGCAGCACAAATGGAAATTTACTTAAGTGAAAATAATCTTAATAAAAAGAAAAATTATTTTGACATATTTATATTGACAGATATTATTTCAAATAAAACCTATATTGAGCTTTTAAAAAAAAAAGTTTTAATACTTCCTAATACCATTATGTTTCCAGTTTACAGAGTAATTGTAATGCTTGGAAATAAATTTAAATTTTTTAATAAACTATTATTAAAAACTAAATATGAAGATAGTAATTTTTCAATATTAAGATCTAATATAAATCTTAATCCAGACTCTAGCTTTATGTTGAAAGGTGAAAGTTTTTTAAAAAGTGTAGGTGTACCGGTTAATGCAAAGATTATTTGTTTAATTGTTAGGGATGAGGAGTATTTAAAAAAAAAATTCTCTAATAAAAATTTTCAGCATCACGAATATAGAAATTGTAATATTGAAAATTTTAAAAATGCAATAAATTCTGCAACTAAAAGAGGTTATTATGTTTTTAGAATGGGAGAATTTGTAAAAAAAGAGCTTAAAATAAATAATAATATGTATATTGAATATAGCATTAAGCATAGGACGGATTTTTTAGATGTTTTTTTAGCCTACAAATGTAATTTTTGTATAACCACATCAACAGGATGGGACTCTTTACCTTCTTTTACATTTAGAAAACCAGTTGTGTGGACTAATTTTTCACCAGTTGGTAATCTGCTTACTTATTCTCCAAATTTTTTATTTTCTTTTAAAATTCATCAAAATTCTATAACAAAAGAAAAATTGAATTTAAAACAAATAAGTGAGAGTCATGCCTCTTATTCATTTGACTCAAAATTTTATAAAGATTCAAATATAGAGCTACTAGAAAATACGCCTAAAGAGTTAGAAGATCTGACTATAGAAATGATAGATAAATTAGAAGGAAAAATTAAATATACTAGGGAAGATGAAGATTTACAAAATGTCTTTTGGAAAAAATATGTTGAATACTTTAATTTAGACAAAATTAAGTTTAGTTTACCATATAAAATAAACCCTCTTATGTGTACTAGTCAAAGATTATATAATAATAAAATAATATCAAGAGTTGGAAAAAATTTTCTAAAAGAAAATATTTTTTTAATCAATTAAAAATAATTAAATAAAAGATAATTATTAATGTCAAAAAAAAAAATTTTTATAACAGGGGGAGCTGGATATGTTGGTTCAAAGCTGGTACCAAAATTATTAGATTTAGGTTACGAAATTACTGTACTGGATTTAATGATTTATGGAGAAAATACATTAAAAAATCATAATAAACTAAACAAAATTAAAGGTGATATTAGAAATAACGATTTACTCGAAAAAGTCATTCCAGGCCATGATGCTTTAATTCATTTAGCCTGTATATCTAATGATCCTAGTTTTGAATTAAACCCAAGTTTAGGAAAATCAATAAATTATGATGCGTTTGAACCTTTGGTAAAAATTAGTGTAAAAAGTAAAATTAATAGATTTATTTATGCATCTTCATCTTCAGTATATGGAATCAAAAAGGAAAAAAATGTTACAGAGGATATGAAGCTCGAGCCACTTACAGATTATTCTAAATTTAAAGGAGAATGTGAAAAAATTTTAAATAGCTATAAATCTAAAGATTTTATAACAACCACAATAAGACCATCAACTGTATGCGGATATGCAAAAAGACAAAGATTAGACTTAGTGGTTAATATTCTTACAAACCATGCTTTTCATAATAGAGAAATAAAAGTTTTTGGTGGAAATCAGCTTAGGCCAAATATACACATTAATGATATGGTTGAGTCTTACTTAACAGTTTTAAATGCAGATTCAGAAAAGATAAATGGACAAATTTTTAACGTAGGTTTTAAAAATCAGTCAGTTAATGAGTTAGCCAATGATGTAAAAGAGGTAATCGGAAAAGATATAAAAATTATTAATACAAAATCAGATGATAATAGATCTTATCATGTAAGTTCAGAAAAAATTAAAAAAATTTTGGGATTTGAACCAAAGTATACAGTAAAGGATGCAGTGTCAGATTTAAAAGATGCATTTGAAAAAAAAATTTTAACAAACACCTTTAATGACGAATTTTTTTTTAACATCAAAAGAATGAATAATTTAAATCTAAAATAAAAAGTGAAAGTTAGATATTCATATTTAAGACAGCAATTTTCAAATTGTGAAGATCTTTGGAAGAATTTAAAAAAATTTGTTAATACAGGAGACTTTACTCTTGGTAAAGAACTTTTCAAATTTGAAAAAAATTTTGCCAAACTTATTGGAACACGTTATGCAGTAGGAGTTAATTCAGGAACAGATGCTATAAAATTATCCTTAAAAGTTTTAAATATTAAAAGTGGAGATGAAGTAATTACAGCAGCAAATACATTTGTAGCTACAGTAGGTGCTATAACTGAAATAGGTGCCAAACCGGTTTTTGTAGATTGTGATGATACTTTTTGTATGAATATAGATTTAATAGAAAAAAAAATTACAAGAAAAACTAAGGCAATAGTTCCTGTGCATTTTACTGGTTATATGACCAATATGCCGAAACTTTTAAAGCTATCAAAAAAATATAAAATTCCAGTAGTTGAAGATGCATGCCAATCCATACTTGGTGCTATAAATAATAAAAATGCTGGAACATGGGGAGAGTTTGGTGCCTTTTCTTTGCATCCACTAAAAAATATTAATGTTTGGTCTGATGGAGGTATTATCACTACTAACAATAAAAAATATTATCAAAAACTCTTATTATTAAGAAACCATGGATTAATTAATAGAGATACCGTTAAAATATGTGGGTATAATTCAAGATTAGATACTTTCCAAGCTGTTGTAGGAAATTGGCTATTGCCCAAAGCAAAGGCTATTGCAAATCAAAGAATAAAAAATGCTAAATTTTATGATAAAAATTTAGGTAATTTAAGGGAAATAACTATTCCACCGAGACCTAAAAATTTTAAAATAGTATTTCATTTATATGTTGTTTTTGCAAAAAAAAGAAATCAACTATTAAAATTCTGTAAAAAAAAAGGAATAGAAGCCAAAGTTCATTATCCACTACCAATGTATATTCAACAGTCACTAAAATTTTTAAAACATAAAAGAGGTGATTTTCCTGTAACTGATGCTCATACAAAAAAAATTATCACCTTTCCTTGCGATCAACATCTTAAAAAAAACGAAATGAATTATATAGTTAAAACTATAAATGATTTTTACAAAAAAAATAAATGAAAATTCCCTACGTTAACCTTTCTAGACAATATAATAGTGAGCGTAAAGAGCTTCTATCTTTAATAGATAAAACACTTTCTACAGGCCAATATGTTGGAGGTGATCAAGTCCAAAAGTTTGAAAATGCAATTTCAAAATTATTAAAAGTCAAATACTGTGTAGCTCTAAATAGTGGTACAGATGCACTTACTTTAGGTCTTCATGCAATGGGTGTAAGAAGAAATGATGAAGTAATTACTACACCCAATTCTTTTATAGCCTCTACGGCAGCAATTGTTCATATAGGAGCAAAACCAATTTTTGTTGATGTAAAAGATGACCAGTGTATAAATCCCAATCTAATTGAAAAATCAATTACAAAAAGAACAAAAGCAATTATGGTTGTCCATTTGACTGGAAAGGTATGTGAAATGGATAAAATTTTAAAAATATCAAAAAAATATAAAATACCAATTATAGAAGATGCTGCTCAGGCAGTTGGATCAAAATATAATGATAAAATGGCAGGGTCTTTTGGAAAGGTTGCTTGCTTTTCAGCACATCCATTAAAAAACCTAAATGCTTTGGGTGACTCGGGCTACTTGACAACAAATTCAAAAAAAATATCGAATTTCATTAAAGATGTACGCAATCATGGAATGACAAAAAGAAACAAAATTAAGAACTTTGGATATGTTTCTAGAATGGATAATCTCCAAGCTGCAATTTTAAACTTTAGACTTAAAAACCTTAGTAAAATTATAAATAAAAGAAGATTAAACGCAAAATTTTATATTAATAATTTAAATAAAAAATTTGTTTTTATTCCAAAAGAAAACAAAAACGAATTTAATACATATCATACTTTTGTTGTTCAAGTTTCCAATAGAGATAAATTAAAGAAATATTTGGAAAAAAAAAAAATAGAAACCTCAATACACTATCCAGTACCAATTCATTTACAACCAGCTGCTAGAAAACTAAAATATAAATTGGGAGATTTTAAAATCACTGAAGCGCAATCAAAAAAAATATTAACATTACCTGTAAATCAATTTTTAAAAATAAGTGATTTAAAAAAAATATGTAGAGAAATTAATAATTTTTATGAAAATTAACACTAAAAAAAAAATTAAACTTTATAAAAATATGTTGAGAATAAGAAAAATTGAGGAAAAAATTTCATCTAAATATAAAGAACAAGAAATGAGGTGTCCTGTTCATTTGTCAATCGGTCAAGAGGCAATAGCTGTAGGAGTTTGTGAAAATTTAAAAAATACTGATAAAATTGTGACAGCACATAGATCGCACGCTCATTACCTAGCAAAAGGCGGATCTTTAAATGGAATGTTAGCTGAACTTTATGGAAAAGAAACTGGTTGTGCCAAGGGTCTAGGAGGCTCAATGCATTTAATTGATTTAAAATCAGGTGTGTATGCTGCGGTTCCAATAGTTGGAAGCACTATTCCAATAGGTGTTGGTATAGCATGGGCAAATAAACTAAAAAAAAAAAAAGATATTGTTGTAGTTTTTTTTGGTGACGGAGCCACAGAAGAAGGAGTTTTTTTTGAAAGTCTGGATTTTGCAGCTCTTCATAATTTACCAGTTTTATTTGTATGTGAAAATAATAATTATTCAGTTTATTCTCATATTTCAAAAAGACAGTCGAACAAGAGAGATATTGTAAGTATTGCCAAGTCAATTGGGATTGATTCATTAAAAATTGATGGAAATTCAATTGAAAGAATTTTTTTAGATTCAAAAAAAATTATAGAAAAAATTAGAAAATCATCCAGTCCTTTTCTAATAGAGTTAAAAACTTTTAGAAATCTTGAACATTGTGGTCCAAACAATGATGACCAAATAGGTTATAGAAAAAAAAATTATTTAAATTATTGGAAAAAAAAATGTCCAATAAAAAACTATGAAAATTTTCTTAAAAAGAAAAAATATTTATCTAATATAAGTGAAATAAATATTAGAAAAAAAATTGAAAGAGAAATATATAAATCATTTAAATTTGCCGTAAATAGCAAATTTCCAAAAAAAAAATTATTAAATAAATTTATTTATGACTAATAGAAAGAGAGATATATTTTTTTCTAAGGCTATTAATGAGTCATTAGTTTTAGCAATGAAAAAAAATAAAAATGTTTTATTGATAGGTTTGGGAGTAGATGATCCCAAAGGAATATTTGGAACAACAGTAGGGATAAATAAAATATTTAAAAAAGATCGAGTATTCGACTTTCCTACAGCAGAAAATGCAATGACAGGAATTGCAATTGGCTCTTCTTTGGTTGGTATGAGACCGGTTATTACTCATCAACGGGTTGAGTTTTCACTTTTGTCCTTAGAGCAAATAATTAATCAAGCTGCAAAATGGTGTTTTATGAGTGCAGGGAAAAAAAGTGTTCCTTTAGTAATTAGATTGATAATCGGCAGAGGGTGGGGACAAGGTCCACAACATTCTCAAAGTTTAGAATCTATATTTGCACATATACCTGGATTAAAAATTGTATGTCCATCTTCACCTTTGAATGCAAAAGGTTTGTTAACATCAAGCATAGAAGATAATAATCCAGTTATATTTTTTGAACACAGATGGCTTCATGTGATGAAGGGAAACGTGCCTAAAAATTATTATAAATTACCTATAGGTAAAGCGTCTGTTTTGAAAAAAGGGAAAGATATAACTATTGTTTCTAGCTCTTATATGGTTGTTGAGTGTCTGAGAAGCTCAAATATTCTTAAAAACTATTCGATAAATGTAGAAATAGTAGATCTTCAATCACTAAGACCTTTAGATATCAATACAATAATGAAGTCAGTAAGAAAAACTAAAAAAGTTTTAGTAGTGGATAATGGAATGATGAACTTCGGCATTAGTGCAGAAATAATTGCGAAAATTTATGAAAATTTAAAGCTAAATGAACAAAAAAAAATTATACTTAAAAGAATAGGCTTACTAGATGCACCCATTCCCAGTTCAAGGGAATTAGCAAAATATATTTACCCTAATTATTTAACAATTTGTAAAACTGTAGGTCAATTATTAAATATAAATTTAAAAAATTTAAAAAAATACAATAAAAAAGTGCCCAGCGACCAACCAAATGATAAATTTATGGGACCCTTTTAATATATGCAAACGAAAGTTCTGATAATAGGTTCTCGTGGAGCAGTTGGCTCACAATTAATACAAACACTAATAAAATCTAAAAACAAAAAATATAAAGGTATAAGTAGAAAAAATTTTGACTTTAAAGATTTTAATAAACTTAAAAAAATAATTAATAATTATAAACCTTCACATATAATTAATTGTGCCGCTATAACTGGGCTTTTACAATGTGAAGAAAATATTAATGAAGCTTTCGAAATAAACACTTGCTTACCACTAAAATTATCTAAATTAGTTGAAAGAAAAAAAATAAAATTTATACATTTTTCGACTGATGCTGTTTTTTCTGGAAGTATCAAAAAAAAGATTTATGATGAAAATGATTTACCAAACCCTACCTCAATTTATGGAAAAACAAAGTTTTTTGCCGAAGAATTAATCAAATTTAATAAAAATGTTTTAATTATTAGGTTACCTATTTTATTTGGTCCCTCAAATAAAAACCAAATAATTGATAAGTTAACAACAAATCTTTTAAATAATAAAAAAGTTTTAGCATCAACTGATATTTTTTCTACTCCGGTGTTCACACCATATTTGTGTAGTTTCATATGTAATAAAATAATTTTTAAAAATAAATTTTTTAATAAAAGAATTATTCATTTCACTTCTAATGAATATATGTCGATTTATGAATTAATTAAAAAAATATCTATAAAATTAAAAATAAATAATAAAATTAATAAAGTTAAAGATAGTTACTTCAAAAGCAAAATAATTAAGCCTAAAAATTTAGGCTTGAAAAGTATATATAAACATAATACATATTTTAAAGATTTTAGTATAAAGGAACTAATACCTAATAAGTTTAAAAATAAAAAATGAACGAATACGAAAAAAACTTTGAAAAAAATGGTGTCATACTTCTTAAAGATGCATGGACAAGTGAAGCAATGGATAAAGTTAGAAAAGAGTATGAAAGTTTAGATAACAGTTTGGTTAGAAAAGAAATAATTAAAGATGAACCAATAATTGTTTTTTGGAAACATGTTATGGGTGAGCAAAAAAGAATTTGTACTTTTGGAGAATTTCCAACTTTATGGGAGTTCATTAACAATACACTAGTTCCAAAATTAAGAGAAATTCTACCTGACAAAACTAAAAAGTTACAGCTTCTTGAAACTATAATTTTTAATAAGCCATATGAAATTAGTAATACTCTACATTGGCATCAGGATGTTGCTTATTTTCCGCTTAAACCAAATAACCAAGTTGCTATTTGGACACCGTTAGAGGCTGTTGATAAACAATCCGGAGCTTTAAATTATGCATTAGGTTCTCATAAAGAAGGAATAAAAGGTTCAACTGATCTTCACACTAGAAAACCTTTTGATAATGAAAATAGAGATTTAATTCCTGAAGACCCAGAAAAGGCAGGTTATAAAGTCCAATGTATGGAAATGGGGCCAACTGATATGGTTTGTCACAGTGGTTACACTTGGCATTATTCGGGGCCAAACAAAAAAAAAGGTTATGAAAGAAGAGGTCTTTCTGTGAGATTTATAGTGGAAGATGCAACATTTGATCCAAGACCTGGTCAAGGTGCAGCTTTTACCAAACAGGTGAATTTAAAAGCAGGTGATGTATTTGAAGGAAAGCCTTTTCCTGTTCTTTAAAACTAAAAAAAATTTTTTTAAATTTAAAAAATAAAATTTTGAAAAAAAACTTTTCACAATCTAAAACACCACAAACGACTGAAAATTGGAAAGAAAAATCAGAACAAGAAAGAATAAAAATAATATCAAAAGAACTCCAAAAAAACCTTTTATATAAAGATTTTGAAGTTATTAAAGCCCCAGAAAATGGTCAAGTTGTTCTTAAAATTGAACAAATCATGCCAGCCAACGAAAGAGGTCTATTTCTTTTAGAGTTAGAAGAAAAGTTGAAATTAGCTATTGATCAAGGTATTACAATATGGTGTGAACCCGTTGGAGATAAAAGTAAACTTAGAAAACTAAGAGGAATTAAAATTGTAAACTAAGTTTAATTAAAAAATGAATAAAGAAAATTCTATTAACACTAAAGAAGGAGAGTTGATCTTAGACTCTCATAAATTATCGTATCACTATGATAGAGTAGAAGCTTGGGAAAACGGTGAAAGAATTGCTCCAGTTTGTGTTGACATGGCTTTGACTAGAGCATGCGGAGCAATGTGTTCATTTTGCTATGCAATGGTTCAAGAACCACAGGAAAGAGCTACAATAAAAACAAAAGAAGCACTTGAATTACTAGATGATTTTGCAGAGGTAGGTGTTAGAGGTGTTTCACTTATTTCTGATGGCGAAAGCACTCTTTCAAAAGCATATGTTCCTTTCATCCAACATGCAGCAAAAGTAGGTATTGATGTTGGAAATGCAACTAATGGATGGGAATGGGAACCAAAAAAAATAGATGAAGTTTTGCCTTATTTAAAGTGGGTAAGATTTACTGTTGCTGCAGGAAATCCAGAATCTTATTCAAAAATTATGTTTAAAAATTCAGAACATACCCCAGTTTTTGATCGAGCGATGAAACATATTAAATATGCAGTAAACCTTAAAAAAAAATTAAATCTTAAAGTTACACTAGGAATACAAATGGTTTTATTACCTGAATTCAAAGATGAAATTATACCTTTTGCAAAACTTGCTTTAGATTTAGGAGTAGATTATGGAGTTATTAAACATTGCTCAGATGATGAATTTGGAACACTAGGCGTTGATTATTCAAAGTATGAAGAAATGTATTCTCTATTAGCTGAAGCTGAAAAAATGAGCAATGATGATACAAAAGTTATTGTAAAATGGAGCAAAATTAAAGATAAAGGTTTGCCATCTTATAATAGATTTTATGGTCCTCAATTTCTTTTACAAATAAGTGGTAGTGGATTAGTTGCGCCTTCAGGAATGTTTTTTAATGCCAGGCAATCAAAATTTCACATGGGTAATTTTGCTGACGAAAGATTTATTGATATTTTTAAATCTGATAGGTATTGGAAAATTATGGATTATTTAGCTTCTCCAAATTTTGATGCTCAAACAATGATGGGAACGCTACCCATTCAGCATTATGTAAGTGAAGCTCTAGACAATCATATAAAAGGTATAACTAGAATATCTCCAAAATCTGGACCAAATCCTCTTCATGTAAATTTCTTATAAAATAAGACTTTAACTACTATATATTCAAAGCAAACTAATATGAAAAATTTTAAAATTGGAAAAAGAAAAGTTGGCAAAAAATATCCACCTTTAATAATAGCTGAGCTTGGTATAAATCATAATGGCTCACTTAATAAAGCCAAGAGGCTTGCAAAAGCAGCCTGTAAAGCTGGAGCAGAAATTATAAAGCACCAAACTCATATAGCTCAAGATGAGATGGCTGACGAAGCGAAATTTATAATTCCATCTCATACTACTGAGACAATTTTTGAAATAATTAAAAAATCTTCTTTATCAGAAAAAGAGGAATATAAATTAATGAAGTATGTTCAAAAATTAGGAATGATATTTATCAGTACTCCTTTTTCAAAAAAAGCAGTTGATAGACTTGTTAAATTTAAAGTTCCTGCTTTTAAGATTGGTTCGGGTGAATGCAATAACTATCCATTAGTAGAATATATAGCAAAGAAAAAAAAACCAGTAATCTTAAGCACAGGCATGAATTCGATTAACACAATTAAACCAGCTGTAAAAATTTTAAAAAAATATAAAGTCCCTTATGCCCTAATGCATTGTACTAATATTTATCCTACACCGATTAAACTGGTAAGACTTGGAGCAATTAATATTTTAGAGAAAAAGTTTCCAGATGCAGTTATTGGATTATCAGATCATTCAGAATCTATTTTTTCATGCCTTGGATCAATAGCATTAGGCGCTTCAATTGTAGAGAAACATTTTACTTTATCAAAAAAAGATAAAGGACCAGATGTTTCATCATCTATGGATAGTACAGAACTTAAATTATTGATTAACGGCGCGAACGAAATTTTTAAAGCTAGAGGAGGTAAAAAAAATCCAGCTAAAGAAGAAAAATCAACAATTAATTTTGCGTTTTCATCGATATCATCAATTAAAAATATTAAAAAAGGAGAAAAACTAACAATTAAAAACATTTTTCCTCGTAGACCAGGAACAGGCGATTATTTAGCAAAAGATTACCATAAGGTTTTAGGTTCATTTGCTAAAAAAGATATAAAGATTAATACTTTAATTAAAAAAAAAGACTTAAAATAAATATGAAGAGAATTCTTATAGTAACAGAAAGAAGAGCTGATTTTAGTAGGTTTAAACCTGTGATCAAACTTATTAAAAAGGAAAAAAAATTAGATTATCAATTACTAGTTACGGGTCTTCATTTAGAAAAAAATTATGGTCTTACTATAAAAGAAATATATGACGAGAATTTTAAAGTATATAAAAAATTTAAAATATTTAGTAAAAATTATATTAAAATTAATGATGGAGCTCAAATGTCAGAAGCTCTTGGAGTTGCATTTATAAAAATATCAAGAATATTAAGAAAATCAAAACCAGATTTAATATTATCAGGATTTGATATTGCGGCGAATTTTGTTGTTACAGTTTGTGGTGCACACATGAATATTCCAGTTGCTCATATACAAGGTGGAGAAGTATCTGGAACAATAGATGAATCTTTAAGACATGCGATGTCTAAATTTTCAAATATACATTTTACAGCCAATAAAGAAACAAAAGGCAGGTTAATAAAAATGGGAGAAGAGGCAAAAAGTATTTTTATAGTTGGTTGTCCTTCGATTGATGCTTTATTAGCAGAAAAGCCAAAAAAAAAAGAAGAAATTTATAAAAATTATAAAATAGATTTAAACAAAATTACTCTTCTTATTATTCAACATCCAGTAACAAGTGAAATCAAGGAAGTTGAAAATCAAATGATTAAAACTTTAAAAGCAGTAAAAAAATCAGGATTACAGCATTTAATTGTTTTTCCAAATAATGATGCAGGGTCAAATAAAATTTTAAAAATTATTAAAAAAAGCAATCTAAATTTTACACAAACCCTAAACCTAGCTGAGTATAAAACTATTTTAAAATCTAAAACTATTTTAATAGGAAATTCAAGTTCAGGCGTTCATGAATCAGCAACATTCAAGATGCCAGTTATTAATATTGGATCAAGGCAAGATCGAAGATTAAAGCCAAAAAACGTTATTAATGTTAAACACAACACTGATGAAATTTTAAAAGCAATTAAAAAAGTACAGAGTAAGCAATTTTTTAATATGCTTAAAAACTTAAAAAATCCATATGGTGATGGAACAGCAGCACCAAAAATAATTAAAATTATAAAAAATTTAAATTTAAAAAATTTTAAAACACAAAAAAAAAATACTTATTAAATTTTGAAAACAATATTAATAATTGGATCATCTGGATTTATTGGTAAAAAATTAAATAAAAAATTAAATAAAAAATTTAAATTAATTTATGCAAATAAAATGAATGGTTTTGATATTTCTAAATCAAAAAATTTTAATAAAATAAATAAAAAAAAAATTGATATAATAATTAATCTTTCTGGACAAATAAAAAAAAGTAAAAAAGAAATGTATAACACTATTGTAAAAGGCAACCAAAATATTATAGATTTTGTGCAAGTAAATAAAAAAATTACTTTAGTATATTTTATTTCATCAAGTTTAGTTTATGGATTTTCAAAAAATTTAAAACGAGAAAGCTCAAATATAAATCCTATTTTACAATATGCCAAATATAAAGCTATGGCTGAAAAAATATATTTTAAATCAAATATAGACTATAAAATAATTAGATTATGCTCTGTTTATAGTTTAAAAAATGAGAATATTATAAAAAAACTTATTCATTCGATATTAGAAAAAAAGAAAATTAATATAACTAATGTTGAAGCATCAAGAAATTACATACATCTAAATGACTTGGTAGAAATAATTTATAAATTACTATCAAAAAAAATAAATAAAAAAATTTATAATATAGGTCACGAAAATTTAAAAATTATAGATATTATGAAAAAAATTGAAAAAATTTCTCAAAAAAAATTTACTTATTACAATCAAAATATTAATCTTAAAAAACTTTCATCACAAAAAATAAATGTCTCTCGTATATTTAAAGAGATCAATTTTAAACCTAAGATGAAAATAAATCATTTTATTAAAAATCAATTTGTAAATGAGTCTTAAATTTCTTAAAAATAAAAGTATTTTAATTACTGGTGGTACTGGAACAGTAGGGTCTGCCCTTGTATTTAAACTTATACAATCCGAATGTAGAGTTATCAGAGTAATGAGTAATGACGAAAATACTTTGTATGAACTATCAAATAAAATTAATGGTCAGTTTTTAAGTGATAGTAATTTCTTTAGAGATATGAAAAAAAATAGAATAAGATTTTTTTTGGGTGATGTAAGAGATTTCAAAAGATGTAAAGAAATAACTAGAAAAGTAGATATAGTGGTACATGCCGCAGCTCTAAAACATGTAGGTATTTCTGAATATAACTCCTCTGAAGCAATGCAAACGAACATTGATGGAACAAAAAATATGTTAAAGGCTTCTATAAAAAACAAGGTTTCGAAATTTTTATTTATTAGTACTGACAAGGTTGTGTCACCTAAAAATATTATGGGTCTTACCAAGTTTCGTGCTGAAAATTATGTGATAAATTCAAAAAAACTGATTTCAAATAGCAAAATTAAAGTTGCAAGCATTAGATTTGGGAATATTTTGGGTTCGCGAGGATCTGTAGTTCCAAAATTTATTAATTCACTTAAGAATAACAACAGAATATTTGTAACCCATAAAAAAATGTCAAGGTTTGTGATGTCGGTTGATCAAGCAATAAATTCAATAGTTAAGTCAATTAGATATATGCAAGGAAGTGAAATTTTTATAATGAAAAGTATGAAGTGTTTCAAAATTATTGATTTAGCAAAATCTTTAGTTAAGTATATGAATAAAAATAAAAATAAAATAATTATTTTAAATAAAAAAGGAAATGAAAAACTTGAAGAAGAGCTTTTTACTCAAAACGAAATTCCATTTATAAAATCTAAATATAACATGTTTATTATTACAAAAAAAAAACAAGAACAAACAGACAATCTTACTAATCAATTAAATAAATTTGGTGTAAGTAACTTCAATTTTTTGTCAGAAAAAGAGATAATAAAATTACTAAGAAAAATAAAAATACTATAAAATTAAATTATGAAAATTAAAACAATAAGAAAGCACGATATTTTCTACTTAAAAGAAAATAGATATGAGAAAGTTAAAGAAATTTTTAAGTTTGTCACAAGAAAAATTGTTAAATTTAAAAAAATTAAAAAATTTAAATTTAATAAATTTACACTGAAATCAAAATTAAAAAAGGGAGATGATGTACTCAGAAGCTGGACTGCAACTATAGATAATAAAAAAGTTTTAACAAATGGCTTAAATTTAATTCAACCTCACAATATTATTGAGATAGATTTAAATTAAAATGTCTAAGGTTATTATGTATCATTATATAAGATACAAAGATAATGAATTCCCTAATTTTAAGTTTTTACATAAAAAAAATTTTTTAAAACAACTCTCATACTTTGAAAAAAAAAATAACTTTTTAAAAATTGGAGATAATTTCTCAAATTTTAATGAAAAAAATAATAAGATAACCTTAACTTTTGATGATGGTTTAAAAGAACATTTTGAAGTTGCAAAGCACCTTTGCAAAAAAAATATATTAGGTTTTTTTTTTATACCTACCTATCCTTATCTAGCAAATGATTTCATTAATCCTCATAAATTACATTTAATCTTAGGAAAGTATCATGTTGATGAAGTTGCAGGCTTTTTAAAAAAGATTTTGAAAAATTTATATATAATGAATTCAAAAAAATTTAGAATTACTTCAAAAGACGTTCAAATGAAAGCAACAAAAAATGAATATGACAAGAAGGTTTTAATGTTAAAAAAAAAAATTAAATTACTTAGTAAAAGATAGCTCAAAAATAATAGGTCAGACATTTAATCATTTTATAAAAAAAAATAGACAAAAAAAAATTTTTAAGAATTTTTATTTAAATTTAGGTCAAATAAAAGAAATGGATAAAATGGGGATGTGCATTGGTTCACATAGCCACTCTCATCAGATTTTAAATAATTTGGATTTCAAAAAGCAAGCTTTAGAAATTAAAAAAAGTAAAGAGTTTTTAAATCATTTATTAAAAAAAAAAATAAATCATTTCTGTTTTCCTTATGGAGGTAAAGAGAGCTATAACAGGAATACAATTAAAATTTTAAATAGATTGAAATTTGATTATAGTTTCACTGTTGAAAATAAATCAGTACCAAAAAAAATAAATTACTTAGAAATTCCAAGAATAGATTGTAATAAATTTATATTTGGAAAATCTAGTTAAATTATAATAAATAGAGAGGGATATACTTTTTAATGAAATTAAATAGCCATAATGAATGGGATAAGCTCAAAGAAATAATAGTCGGAACTGCAAAAAAAACAACTACGGTTTTATCTTGGAAAAAAAATCAAAATTTAAGTCATAAAGATATTTTGGATGCAAAAAAATTAGCAAATGAAGCATATCCAAAATGGTTTCTAGATGAAGTTGAAGAAGATTTAGATAATTTGGCAAATACTTTAAAGAATTTCGGTGCAAAAGTTTTCCGTCCAACTGTTTATGATTTACAGGAAACTTATTCAACTCCCCATTGGATTTCAAATAGTAATAATATTTATAATACTCGAGACTTAAATCTTGTTGTGGGAAATAATTTAATTGAATCTCCATCTTATTTAAGATCAAGGTATTTTGAAAGTTCTGGATTATATGATATTTGGTATGAAAATTATTTTGATGATGGTTTTACTTGGATAGCCGCTCCTAAACCATTGCTTAAAGAAAAAGTATTATTACCGTACTATGAAAAAGGAAAAGAAAAATTAACATCTGAGGATTTAAAACATAAAGAGCTTACAAAAGGACGTTTAGAAATACTTCATAAACTATCAGAAAAGGAAATTCTTTTTGAGGCTGCAAATACTTTGAGAATGGGTAAAGATTTACTTTATCTTGTTTCATCATCAGGTAATGAAAAAGGTGCAAAATGGCTTCAAAGTGTTTTAGGAAATGATTACAACGTACACATTACTAGGGATATATATAGATCAAGCCATATTGACTCTACGCTTATGTGTTTGAGACCTGGTCTAGTATTAATAAATAGTGCGAGGGTAAATGAAAAAAATTGTCCAGAGATTTTTAAAAAATGGGATAAAATATGGTTTGAAGATGTTGCACCAACTTCGGAACAAGAATTAGATTTTCAAAAAAAAATTAGAGATCCCATACATAAAAAATTGAAAGATCTTGGATTTAATAACAACCTTTCTGACATGTCTTCACCATGGGTTGGAATGAATATTTTGTCAGTAGATCAAAATACAGTAATTGCTGATGAGAGACAAACGAATCTTATCAAGGAACTTGAAAAACACTCAATAAATGTTATTGACATTAAAATGAGACATATGTATACGCAGGGCGGTGGTATTCATTGTGCTACACTAGATACCGTTCGTGAAAGCAAATTAGAGAATTACTTTGAATAAAAAAATAATAGAAAAATCTGTCCTGAAGGCTTTCCAAACAGAAAATCCTTCAATTTATTTTTCTGACAAACCTTATTCTTTTTATAAAAAATGGGAAAAAAAATTTGAATATGATTACAGAAATTTATTAAATTTTCCGAAAGATATGTTTTTGAATAAAACTCTGCTGGATTTTGGTGGCGGAACTGGAGAAAATTCAGTTTTTTTTTTAAACTGGGGTTCAAAAATCACACATGTAGAATTTAATAACAAAGCTATACAAATAGCTAAAAAAGTTTTTAAAAGATATACAAACAATCGAAATTACAAATTTATAAATAAATCTTTATTTGATTATAAAACCAAACAGAAATTTGATATAGTGCATTCAAGAGGTGTCCTAGCTCACACTCACAACAAAGAATTAGGTTTTCAGAAGATGGCAAAATTCCTAAAGCCAGGTGGATATATAATATATGGAGATCCTAACAAATCGGGTGGTTTTCAAAACATGTTACAAAGACACATAGTATATAGTTTATCAAAAAATGAAGAAAAGCAGGTCAAAATATGCAAACAATTATTCAGTGAAGATATCTCAAGATCCAAAAAATATTCTTATCGGAGTGTTGATCAAATCATTTATGATAGATGGATCGTTCCACAACAAGATGATCCATCGATTCAAGAAGTAATGAAATGGTTTAAAAAAAATAATATTACCTTTTATTCGTCATATCCAAGAATAATATTTCCTTTTACGAGCGATCCAATTCATTATGATGATAAATTCGATTATAATATTATAAGTCAATTATCATCATTAACTGAACAGATTTGGATGAAAAAAAAGTTTGACGATAATTATGAATATCAACGAATGCTTAGCCCAATAAAGAAAATAAATGCTATTCACGTAAAGTTATCAAATATTGTTTCAAGTATATCTTTAAAAAAGAAGATTAATGAAAAAAATTTGTCAAATATCATTGTAAAATATTTGAAAGGTTTAAAAAATTTAAATTTAAATAGAAATTTTTTAGATGAAAATATAAATTTTTTTATAGAGGTACAAAAATTGCTCAAAATATTAAAAAGGAAGAACATAACCGAAATAAAAAATTTTATTAAAAAAAATAAAATTTTGTTTAGAGGTTTTTCTGGTGTTAGGCACGTAGATTATATCGGGGTTAAAAATGAAAATTAAAAGAACACATGATCACTTTTACTTGAATGAAAATAAAAAAAAAAAACCGAAAGATAATTTTTATTTTATACGTAATCTTATTGAAAAAGATTTTAATTTATCTAAAAAAAATCCTACACAATTAAAAAAAATTAAACTAATTGATATTGGATGTGCAACGGGAGATTTTGCACATTTTTTCTTAAAAAAATACCCAACAATTGATTATTTAGGTATAGATGTTATGCCTAAATTATTAAAAAAAGCAAAAAAAGATTTGCCAGGATATAAATTTCAAAGAGGCAATATAGTAAATTTAAAAAATTTAAGAAAAAAAAAATTTGATGTAGTTTGTATGTTGAGTGTTCATGGTATTTGGGATGAATTCGAAAAATGGCTACACAATGTTATTAATTTGACAAGCATTAATGGAAAAGCATATATATTCGGTATATTTAATCCTGAAAATCTTGATGTGTTAGTTAAATTGAGAAAATCTGATAAAAATTTTGCAAAAAATCACTGGGAACCTGGTTGGAACTTCTGGTCAATTAATACTATTTCAAAATACCTCACAAAAAAAAAAAATCAAATTTAAATTTCATAGATGGGATATTACAAGAAGTTTGCCAAAAAAACCTGATCCATTGCGTTCATACACTCAAAAACTCAATAATAGAAAATATCAATTGGTTACAGGAGCTCAAATTATTTATAATTTGTACGCTTTAGTAGTTGATGCCAAAAAAAAATAAAATTTCGAAAAGAAAATATCTTGCTTTGGTTTTAGCCAGAAAAAATTCTTTTAGGTTAAAAAATAAAAATATTCTAAAACTCGGGGCAACCCCTTTAATAGCGCATACTTTTAAACAATTGACTGGTTTAAATTTTTTGTTTGTAGATGTAATTGTTTCATCGGATAGTTCAGTGGTAAAAAGATATACATTTGATTATGGGTTTAAATACTTAAAAAGACCAAAAAATTTAGCTACACGGAAAATTTCTTCGGCAAAAGCAGCTATTCATGCAGCAAATTATTATAAAAAAATGTATGGTAATTTCGACTATATTGTTTTGTTTCAACCTACTTCTCCGTTTAGAACAAAGAAAACAATTTTAAGAGCAATAAATTTATCTAAAAGATATCCAAATAAGCAAATTGTTAGCGTAAATAACGCAAATCAAAAAAAAAAATTCCTAATGGAGTAATTTATATTACATCAATTAAAAAACTTATAAAATATAATACATTCTCTCACAAAAATTTTTTTCCTTTATATGTCTCCTCTAAAAAAGAATCTTTGGATATTGATACTATTGAAGATTTTAAATTAGCACAAAAATATGTTTAAGAAGTATTTAAAATTTATAAAAATTATTTTTCTATTGAAAATAAAATTAAATTTTTTAATGAAGAGTAAAATAGTTTATTATAATCACAGTAGACTAGAATTGCTAAAATGGTATGTTGATGAAAATATTATTCTTTTGGATCCTTTAAAAGAAGTATATTTTTTCACTCTCATAAAATCTTTTTTAAAATATCCTTTTCAAAACATTATGATTAGTTATATGAAAACATTTTTACAAGATGTAAATCCTAAATTTTTTTTTACATTTATAGACAACGATTTTAAATTTTATTTGCTCAAAAACTATTTTAAAGACATAGTATTTGTTTCAATTCAAAATGGTCAACGTGGTGGCGTTACTGAAAAAATAAATCAAAATAATAAACTTATATTTGATTCCAATGTACCAGTACCAAAAAAAATGAAAGCTGATTGTATTTTTACGATTAATGAAACAGCTTCAAAGAAATTTTCTAAATATGTAAAAACAAAAACAATTGTTATAGGATCATACGCCAATAATATAGCCCAAAAAAATCCAAATATTGAAAAAAAAACCTTATCCTTTATTTCTCAAATTTATCATAACAAATCTAACGAATTTTTTTTTGATAACAACAAAGACAAAATAACTTGGGATGATTATTATTTAGCAGAAAAAAAAGTTTTATTATTTTTAGGACAATATTGTCAACGAAATAACTTAAAATTTCAAATAATTCCTAGAACTAATAAAAATGGAGAGTATGAATTTTATAGAAAATTATTTAATAATAAATATGATTGGAATTACCCAAAAAAAAAAGATATTTTTTCTAGCTATGAACTAATTGACAAAAGCAGTTTTATCGTAGGTATTGATGGTACAATGGTATATGAGGCATTAGCTAGAAAAAAAAAAATTGCTATAATTTCAATTAGAGATGCAATTTTAAGTAATAAATATGGTAATTTACAATTTAAGCAATTTAATTTTGGATGGCCATCTAAATTAGATGAGAAGGGTCCCTTTTGGACACATTTTGATGAAATAAGTGAATTTGAAAGAATTCTCAAATTTATTACAACGGTAAATGATAAAAATTGGGGTAATTTAATAATGAACAAAAAACTAAGTTTAATAATTCCACCATATGATAAAAATAATTCAAAATTTGTCAATTTTTTAAAAAAACTAAAAATTAAAATAAATGAAAAAAATATTAAATTCTCTAAATAATTTAAAAAAGTTTGGGGTTAATACCATTAAAAAATCATTTGAAGATGAAGGATCAAGTTTTGATGAAGTTCAATTAGCAAGAAATTTAACTTCCATACTTGATATGAAATTAAATGTTAAAATTGGCGGCTGTGAGGCAAAAAATGATATGATTTATTGTCAAAAAATAAATGTAGATGGAATTATAGCACCAATGATAGAAACGCCTTTTGCATATAAAAAATTTATACAAGCATCGTCGAAATTAAATAATTTATCTTTGTTCATTAATATTGAAAGTAAGACTGGATTGTTAAATTTGAAAAATATAATTTCCATGTCAAATATTAGTTTGTTAGACGGAATTATTATTGGAAGATCTGATTTAGTTAGTTCATTTGGATACTCTCCTGATAATGTGGACTCAAAAAAAATATTTGATAAAATTATTTTTGCCTTAAAGATAGTTAAACAAAAAAAATTAAAAACGAAAATGGGTGGAAATCTTACCTATAAATCGATTGAAATTACAAAAGAATTATTTAAACAAAAATTAATTGATGCTATTGAAACAAGAAATATAGAGATTCCTGTAAACAGTAAAACTTTAAAAAATATGAATGATATTATTAGTGAAGCTCTAATATTTGAAACATATTTTCTAGATTATTTAAAGAATTATCACTTAAATATCTCTAAAGAATTTAATGATAGACAAAATAAAATTAAAGATAGAATAGTTTAAAATGGCTTTAGCTAAATTAGTAGCAGTCGTTCCAGTTAGAAAAGGATCTCAAAGAGTTAAAAATAAAAATTTAAAGAAATTTTCTGATACAAACTTATTAACTTTTAAAATCGAAACATTAAAAAAAGTAAAAAGAATAGATAACATAGTTATAAACACAGACTCAGAAGAGGCAATAGAAATTGCAAAGAAATTAAATGTTGATTATAAAATTAGAGAAGATTATTTTGCTAGCTCTGAATGTACTAATAGTGAATTTTGGTCACATATAGCAGAACAAACAAAATCAGAATTTATAATATTTACTAATTGTACTTCTCCTTTGATCAAAGTTGAAACTTATAATGAGATTATTGACAGTTTTGATATATCTTTTCCCGAGCATGATAGTGTAAACACTGTATCTGAAATGAAAGAGTATCTATATTTAGATGAGAAACCATTAAATTTTGATCCTAATAAAGCTCCCAATTCTCAAGATTTACCAAATGTAATTAAATTAAATTTTGCAGTAAATATCCTCAAAAAAGAAACTATGCAAAAAAAAAAATCTTTAGTTGGATATAAACCAAGTTTTTATTCTCTGAATGATGTTGAGAGTTTAGATATAAATACAAAGTATGAATTTGAATATGCAGAGTTTCTATATGATAAATACTATAGAAAAAATTAAAATGATAATATTTATATGATTTCAGAAGTAAAAAAAAATTCAATAGATTTATATAAATTAAAAACTTTAAAAGACCTAAATCATGTAGAAAACTTTTTTAATTTATTTTTAAAAAAAAAAATTTTTAATAAACCAAAATCAATCAATAAATATCTTATAAATAAAAATAAATGTCTATGTGGATCAAAAATAAAAATTAAAATAAAAAAAATTGGTTTATTTAATTACATAAAATGTAAGTGTGGAAATATTTATATCAATCCAATGATTACAAATGAAGGTTTAAATTTAATTTATTCTGATTATGGTCCTTACAGTCTTTATAGAAAAAAATTTGTAACAAGAAAAAAATCAAATAAGATAAGATCTTCACTAGTTAATAAAAGAAAATTTGAGCAATTAGAACTTTTATCAAGAAATAAAAAATCTAAACTTCTAGATTATGGATGTGGCGATGGATCATTTTTAAAATCATGTTACCACAAAGGATATAAAAATTTGTTTGGTGTTGATTCTAGTTTAAAAGATATTAAAGGAAAAAAAGGAATAAAATTTTTTAATGGAATTGAAAAATTAAATAATGAAAGATTTGATTGTATAACAATGTGGGGTGTTTTAGAGCATTTAAACGATCCAATTAATTTTTTATTTAAAATAAAAAAAAAACTAACCAAAAATGGTAAAATATTGTTTGAAGTTCCTAACGCAGATAGTCTTCTTATGAATTATATTTATGAAAATGAAAAAAATCATATTAAAAGATTTTTAGAGCCTGGTAGGCACTTATATTTTTTTTCAATAAACTATTTTAAAAAAAATATAAAAAAATTAGGATTTAAGATAATTGATTATGAAACAAATGGACTTGATATTCAGAGTATTATTGGTCAATCAAAGTCTAAAATTGAATTAGATAAAATTTTAAAGATTCAAAAATATATTGACGAAAATAATCTTTCTGACCATTTAAGAATCGCTATCCAAAAAATATAACTAATTTAGATAAATTTCTAATGTTCAAAAAATTTTTAAGATTTTTAAGAATAATTAATAAAAAGACTTTTGATATTCAAATATTTCTAATACCAACACACATAAGGGCAAAAGTTCAAATATTTCTTTTTTGTTTTTTTCCTCAATTAGTAAGTTATTTGAGTATTAAATCTGCAAAACTGCCATCAAATACTCAAAAATTTAAATCAATCTCAAAAAATTTAGATGAATTTATAGTTTTAAATAAAAGGAACTTTAATAAAAAAAAAATTGATTTTTTTATAAGATCAAAAAAAAATGATTATTCAAATTTTAGAAATAAAAATGTTTTTTTATTAAATCCTCTTTATATAGAAAATGAGACTAAAAAAAGAATTTCAAATCAGAAAGATATGAAATTATTAAAGTTTAATCATAAAAGATTTATTTATGTAACTTCTGAGCATACAATTTTAAAAATATTTATTAAAAATAATTTAAATGTTTTATTTATACAAATATGGAAAAATGATGGTAAAAAATTTTATATGGATAAATGGGAAAAGCCAATTTATCGAAATGTATTAAAATATTGTAAAAATAGAAAAAATTCTTTTGTTGTCGATGTTTCTTACAATACTACATGTAATACTCATTATACAAGTTCAGCAATAGCAGGATCTTCTTTTTTTGCGAAGGTCTGTAATAAGGTAAATATATATAATTGGGATTTTTATATGAAAGAAAATCCCAAAAGTTTCAATTTTTTTAAATTAGCAAACTTATTATATCCTTTAGATTTTAGATTAAAAAATAATGTTTTTTTAGAAACAAGTTTGTGGCACTGGTATTTTATATTTAGAATATCTAAATTAAAAACAGTTTCAGTTGATGGTTATTTAAAGTACATAGCTTCAAACAAAAAAATAATTAAAAGACTTAAAAAAATATTTTGTAGGTAAACGAGAATGTTAACAATAAAAAAGAAAGTAAAAATCTTTACAAAAAATAAAAAATATTTTTTAGGAATAATCTCAATGTTTTTTTTATCAATTATTTTAACAGTTTTAGAAGCACTTGGTATAGCATCGATAACATCTATGGTCACAATTTTATCAAATAGTAATAATTATATATTTGAACTATTTTTTGACCAAAATACAGAATGGGATTTAAAACAAATTTTAACAATAATTGTTATTATCTTTTTTTTTAAAAGTTTATTTCAAATAATATACAATTTTATTCAATCAAAATTATCAGCCGCAATGAACATAAGCTTTACAAAAAATTTATTCGAAAAATTTATAAATTCATCTTATGAATTAAGTCTATTTAAAAATCCATCAGAGTTAATTCGTAAAATTTCTAGCGATGTGAATATTTCAATTAGTTATATTTTTATGATTTTATTGATTATAAAAGAGATACTAATTTTATTTGCAATACTTTTCTTACTTTTTTTTACTAAAACTAATGTAGTAATTTTAGTATTTGTTTTATTTGGTTCAATTTCAATAATATTTTACAAATCAGTTAGAAATCAACTTACTAAACTAGCTACCAGATTTATAAAAAGTCAAACTGAAAGTATTAAACTAATAAACCAAGCATTTGGATCTTTAAAAGAAAATATTATTTTAGATTTGAGAAAAACTTTGATTAAAAAATTTTCTTTACGAATAACACAAGTCCAAAATTTTGAATTTTTTAGAAGTTTTATAAAAAGTATACCTAGAGTATTATTCGAACTTGTGGCAATCATAGTAATAATAATAATTGCTTATGTCTTTTTACTAATGGATAAAAAGATGGATTATATATTACAAGCCTTGACTTTAATTGGAATATGTTCTGTTAGATTAATTCCTAGCTTTAATGCTCTAACAAACTCTTTCTCAGTAATTAAATCATTTAATGAAATTTTTAATGGGTTTTGTGAAGATATATATTTTTTTGAAAATTTAAAAAAAAATAAATATTATAAAATAAGTAAAAAATTTAATTTTAATACAAGCATAGAATTAAAAAATGTCTCTTTCAAGTACCCAAAAACAAAAAAAAATATAATTAATAAAGCTAATTTAGTTATTAAAAAAGGTTATTCAATTGGTATACATGGAAGATCAGGTTCTGGCAAAACAACACTAGTAGACATAATAATTGGATTACTGGAAAAAACCTCAGGAGAGATAAAAATAGATAATAAAGACATTAAGAATAATAAAATTAAATTTAATAAAAATGAAGTTGGATATGTTCCCCAATCCCCATATTTAATGGATGATACCATAGAAAATAATATTTTATTTGGTCGTAATTTAAAAAACAAAAAAAATATATAAATAATTCAATAAAGTTAAGTCAAATTGAAAAATTTATTTCTGAATTACCAAAAGGATTAAAAACTTATGTTGGAAATAATGGCTCGAGGCTATCAGGGGGACAAAAACAAAGAATTGTAATAGCTAGGGCTTTATTATTTAAACCTGAGTTAATTATTTTTGATGAGGCCACAAGTGCCCTTGATTCAACAACTGAAAAAGAATTAATAAAGGAAATTTATAAGTTAAAAAAAATAACAACTTTAATTATAATTTCTCACAAAAAAGAAATTATTAATAAGTGTGACTATAAGTATAAAATAAAAAATAATAAGTTACATAAAAGCAGCTAAAAAAAATAATCAATGAAAAATAAAAGAAAAATTTTATTTTTTGGAGCAACTAGTTTTGCGGCAGAAGATCTAATTGGTTATTTAAAAAAAAAATATGAAATAATCAATGTTTCGAGAAAAAAACATATTAATTGTAAAAATATTAAATTTGATCTAAACAAAATTAATAATTCAATTGGTAAAATTAACAAATTAAAAAATATCCATTACATATTTTATTTTTCTAGCTTTGTTCCTTCTAAAGAAAAAGATAGCTCTATGAGAAAATGTTTAGATATTAATGTTTATGGGATTATTGAATTTTTAAAAAAATTAAAACTTAAACCAAAAAAAATTATTTTAGCATCCTCAAATAGTGTTTATGGAAATAGTGAAAAAATTAAAAAAGAAAACGATATTTTATACCCTGATAATAGCTATGCAATTAGCAAATATTTACAAGAAAATATATTTAGAATCTATTGTAGAGAGAATATGATTAAATTGATTACCTTAAGAATTGGAAACATATATGGAAAAAATTTGGATAAGAAAAGAATAGTAAGTAAAATTATTAATAAAATAAAAAATAAAGTTTTTTTTAAAACTTATAATGAAAATGATAAGGTATTTAATTTAGTTCATACAAAAGATATTGGTAAAATAGTTTATAAACTATTAACTAAGGAGCAAGGTGTATATAATTTGTCAGGTCAAGAAAATTTATCTCTTAATCAGATAATTAAAATAATTTCTAAAAAACTAAATCAAAGAGCATATTATAAAAATATTAATTATAAAAATAAAAGAAAAAAAAATTCTTTGTCAGTAAAAAAAATTAAAAATATTTTGAGAATAAAACATTTAATTAAATTTGAAGATGGAGTTAAGGATTTATTATGAATGATAAAATATTATTGATAGGAAGTTCAGGTTATCTCGGCAGAAACTTGATTAAAAAGATAAATAGTAAAAATAAAATTATCTGTTTTGATAAGAAGAAGATATTTTTAAATAAAAATGATGAGAAAAAAGTATACGAAATTTATAAAGCTAATATAAATAACAAGACTGAATTAAAAAAAGCAATTGCAAAATCATCTACTATATTTTTTAGAGCAGGGGTTTTAGGAGGACCTGAGAGTATAGAGATAATAAAATCAAAGTATTATATAAAAGAGAACTTAGAAAAGTTATTAAATTTTTTAAAATTACTAAAGAAAAAAAAAATTAAAAAATTTATTTTTGACTCGTCTTATCAAGTTTTTGGAAATGAAAATGCAATAAATAATGAAATTAAGCCATACAATTATTATGGGTTATCAAAATTAATTTGTGAAAAAATTTTGATTAATTGGTGTAAAGAAAATAAAGTTAATCTTTTTATATTTAGATATCCCAGAGTAGTTTGTGAGAACTCAAAAAATTTTATATCTAATATGGTTTTGAATGCATTGAATAATTCAGAACTCTTATTAAAAAATTTTTCTCAAAAATTCACATTTGTACACCTTGACGATGTATTAAATTCAAATATTTTAGCACTTAAAAGTAAAAAAAAAGGAATTAATATTATTAATGTTTCCATAAAAAAAGAATACAATCTGATAGAAATTGCTGAACTTATTAGATCTAAACTAAAAAAAAAATTTTTAATAAAAAAAATTTTAAACAAAAGTAAAATTTTTGAACCAAAATCAATAAAAATTGAAAAAATATTTTTTGATAGATCATTAAATTCAAAGATTGAATTTAATTTGGATAAAATAGTATCAAAAATAATAAAAAAAAATAATGGATTTAAAAAAAATAATTTCTGAAATTAGACTCAAAAGTTTATCAACTGCAACAATAAATGAAAGTAAAGCATTACTTGATATTCGAAATGAGAGTGAGATACGTAAAAATAGTTTTAATAAACATAAAATTTCTGAGGACGAACACGAAAAATGGTTTAATAGAATTATTAAAGATAAATATGTTAAAAATTATTTAGTATTTAGAAGTAAAGAAATAATTGGAAATTTAAGCATATATAATTTGACAAATAATTTATCTTCAGGATATTGGTCTTTTTATATTGGGAAGAGATATAGAAAAGTTGGTGTTGGATTTGGTTTAGAATACAAATCATTGAGTTATATATTTGAAAAATTAGAAATAAAGCTAATTAATTGTTATGTTTTAAATAGCAATACTGAAGTTATAAAACTCCATAAAAAATTTGGTTTTAAAATTACTAATAACAAGAACAATGTTGAATTGCCAAAAAAGTTTAAAAATATAACAACACATTTAGTTTTAGATTATAAAATTTGGAAAAAAAATAAAAAAAAAATTAATACTAGATTCTTATTATAATGTATTCAGCTAATTGTTACTTTTTTCCTGATTACTCATCAAATAGTGGTCTAGGTCATTTTTATAGATGTTTAAAATATGCATGTTTAATTAAAAATAAAAAAAAATTTTTTTTATATAAAAAAAAATTTAAACCTAATTTAATTAAAATTTTAAATAAAAAAAAAATTAAATTAGTTAAAGTAAATAAAAAATTATTTAAGTACATTAAAAAAGTTAATGATAAAAATATTTTAACACTTGATACATACAAAAAAAATATATTTAGTAAAGAAGTTAGATCCTTTGAAAAAATTATTCTAATATCTGATAAAAAACCACTAGTTATTAATCCAGATGTAATAATAGATCACACATTTAAAAGAAATAAAAAATTTTATAAAGAAGAAAAAAAAAAAAATATTAAATGTTTAGTCGGTATTGACTATTTTCCATTCAAAAAAGAAAAAAATAGATATTTAAAGAGAGATAAAATTTTGGTTAATTTTGGAGGTGTATTCGACAAAAATCTTATAAATAAAAGTTTAAAAATTTTGAACAAAATTAGTTTACAAAAGAATATAATAATTATTAGTAGATATTATTCAAAAAAATTTATTCCAAAAAATTGTAAAAATCTTGATGTAAAGATAGTCAAACAAAGGGACCAACTTAATGATATATATAAAAAAACTTTTTTATCTTTTGGATCTTGTGGAATTTCAATTTATGAAAAATTATTTTATAAAGTGCCATCAATATGCACTTCTGTAGCTAGAAATCAGTTTAATAATTACCGAAATTTTTCTAAATTTAAATTTATAATTAAACTTAAAGAAGCACAAATTTTAGAAAGTACAGAGTTATTGAAAAATATTAAAACTTTAAAAAAAAGGCTAAAAAAATTTGGAAAATTTGTAGACAAAAAAAAAATTTACGACATTATTGAATTATATGAAACCAAATATTAATTCTGTATACAAAAAATTAAGAAAGTCAGGTTATTGTATAGTTGAAAATTTTTTAAAAAATAAAGATTGTTTAATTTTCAAAAAATCTATTAAAAAATTAGAAAATTCTTTAAAAAAAAATAAAAAATATAAAGATGAACTTTCTATTAATGGACAGGTAATAATTAGAGATTTAGTTTTAAGAGATCCAAAACATTTTTTGAAATTAATAGATAACAAATTTATAAATGCTATTGTCGCAAAAATGTTTAATGATAAATTTATTTTAGATAATTCGATGGCAAGTAATAGCATTAAGGTTAAAAATAATTATAAAGCTCTAGTCCATATAGACTCACACCTACCGTCATCTGAATTAAAAAATACATCAGATGTTGTGGTTTTATTTTGTCTTGACGAATTCATGAAAGATAATGGATGTACTAAAATTTGGCCGAGAAGTCACTTGTCAGGAATAAGAATTCAAAATGAAAAAAAATATTTAAAAAAAAATAAAAAATTTAAATATGTTGAAGCAAAACAAGGATCCATAGTTTTTTTCTTAGGACAAACATGGCATCAAATTGGAAAAAATTTAAATAATAAAAGTAGATGGGGAATACTACTTCATTTTAAAAGATGGTGGATTAAACCTTCAACTGATTTTACAAAATGTGGCCCAAAAATATTTAAAATATTGAATAAAAAACAAAAAGAAATTTTTGGTTTTAACTCAATTTCACCAAAATATGATTTAAAAAGAAAAATTAGAAAATTGAAAACTTTAAGAAAATCGAATGATATTAGTGAAAATTATTTTAAAGCTTTATCTTATTAGTCAAGGAAAGACCAGTGGATGTATAATTTATTACTATGATTAAAAATATTTTTTCAAAATATCAAAATATAATTCCAAAACATTTTAGTGGAGAATATGAGGATGCTGAAAGGATTCTTAGAACTATTAGAAGATTGTTAGAATTTGTAAATTTAAATCATATGAATAAATCTTGTAAGCTACTTGACTTAGGATCTGGCGATGGATCATTTATAAAAGTTTGTAAAAATAATGGTTTTGATGCTATTGGAATAGATGGTAGTAAAAATAATATAAATTTTGAAAATGATAAACTAGATTTTAATGATGGTGTTTTTGATGTGATTACTTTAATAAGTGTCATTGAACATATAGAAAAACCAGAAAATATTTTAAAAGAAATATTTAGAGTTTTAAAAAAACAAGGTATAATTGTAATTATTACCCCAAATTTTAGGTACAGTTACAAAAATTTTTATGATGATCCAACTCATTTGAGGCCTTATACAGACAAATCTATTAAAAGTTTAATGCAATTATATAATTTTAAAACTTACAAAGTTGTACCAATGTTAGTTGATAAACCTTTGTTATATTGGAAAATATCTTTTTCGTTTTTTTTCTCAAGTATTTTGCCATTTAAAAATCACCAATTAAGAAAAATACCTTTCATAAATTTTTTAAAAGGAAAATCAACTGCTATGATTTCAGTATCGGGTAAAGAAGATGTTTAATAATAAAAATATTTTAATTACAGGTGGAACAGGCTATTTTGGAAAGCAATTTATTTTAAGGATTTTAAATTTATACAAACCTAAAAAAGTTATTATATTTTCAAGAGATGAAGCAAAACAGTATGAAATTCAAAATGATAAAATCTTCAATAATTATTTAAAATCCATTAGATTTTTTATAGGAGATGTAAGAGATGTTGACAGACTTAGATTGGCCATGAAAGATGTCCATTATGTAATTCATGCAGCAGCCTTAAAACATGTTCCATCTGCGGAGTACAATCCTACAGAATGTATAAGAACAAACATTTTAGGTGCTGAGAATGTGATTAGAGCTTCAATCGATTGTAAAGTTAAAAAAGTTATCGCATTATCTACAGATAAAGCTGCTAATCCTATAAATATATATGGTGCAACTAAACTTGCATCAGATAAATTATTTATTGCAGCAAATAACCTGTCAGGATCTAAAGGACCAAAATTTTCAGTTGTCAGATATGGAAATGTATTTGATTCAAGAGGGTCAGTTGTTCCTTATTTTAAAAAATTGGTTATAGATAAAAATAAATTCTTTCCAATTACAGATGTTAATATGACTAGATTTGTAATTACAATTGAAAAAGCTATAGATTTAGTCTTTAATTCTTTTAAATTTATGATTGGAGGAGAAATTATTGTGCCTAAAATTCCTTCTGTAAAAATTATAGATTTAGCTAGGGCATTAGATAAAAATAAAAAAATAAAAATAATTGGAATAAGACCAGGTGAAAAAATGCATGAAATATTATGTCCGTCAGATGACGCAAGATTAACTATCGAATTTAAAAAACATTTTATAATAATACCTTCAACAAATTTTGATATACAAACTAAAAAATTTAGACGAAATAAAAATAAAGAAATTGGAAAGTTTGTAAAAACTGATTTTAAATATGACTCAGGTAGTAATCCTCATTTTCTAAATATTAGAGGTATAAAAAAATTGTTAAAATAACTATATTATGACAATTAAAATTTTGTCTAAAAAAATTGGTACTAATTATCCAACCTTCATAATTGCTGAGATCTCAGCAAATCATGGTCAATCTTTATCTAAGGCTTATAAAATTATTAGAGGAGCTGCTAGGGCAGGAGTAGATGCTGTTAAGTTACAAACTTATACCGCTGATACAATGACAATTAAAAATTATAGAGATAAAATACTTATAAAGAATAAAAAAAGTCCATGGAATGGACAAGGCTTATATGAGTTATACAAAAAAGGTTCAACACCTTGGAACTGGCATAAAAAATTATTTTCATACGCAAAAAAACTGGGATTAATTGCTTTTAGCACCCCCTTTGATGCTTCATCATTAGATTTTCTAGAAACTTTAAAAGTACCATTGTATAAGATTTCTTCATTTGAAGTAACAGATATACCTTTGCTTAAAAAAGTAGCTTTAACTAAAAAACCAGTAATTTTATCAACAGGTATGGCAAATTTTGATGAAATATCTGAAGCTGTAAAAACATTAAAAAAAAATGGATGCAAAAAAATAATTTTACTTAAATGCACAAGTTCATACCCAACAAATTTTAATGATGTAAATTTGCTAACCATTCCAGTACTCAGAAAAAAGTTTAATTGTCAAATAGGTCTATCAGATCATACAGTTGGTGAAATATCTGCAATAACAAGTATTGGATTAGGTTCTTCAGTTATCGAGAAACATGTAACAATAAGTAAAAAAAATTCTTTAGATGGTTCATTCTCTCTTAATTTAGATGAATTAAAAAGTTTTGTTAAAAATTTAAGAATAGCAAAAAAATGCATGGGAAAAATTAAATTCAGCCCAACACTTGATGAAAAGCAAAGCTTAAAATTTAGAAGAAGAATAGTTGCAAAAAAAGATATAAAAATAAATGAGAAATTTACAGAGAAGAATATTATTTGTTTAAGAGGTGTAAAAGGACTTCTACCTAAATATTATTTTAAAATATTAAATAAAAAATCAAAAAAAAATATTAGACGCAATCAATCAATAAATAAAACTCATTTCAATTAAAAATGAAAATTCTACCTTATAGCAGGCAGTATATTGATAAAAATGATATAAATGCAGTTGTTAGAGTAATGAAGTCGGATTTTTTAACCCAAGGCCCAAATGTTGAAATTTTTGAAAAAAAATTAGCAAAGAAAGTTGGAAGTAAATATGCTGTAGCAGTAAACAGTGCCACAAGTGCTTTGCACTTAGCATGTATGTCTTTAGGAATAATAAAAAAAGATCTAGTTTGGACATCAGCAAACTCCTTTGTGGCCTCAATAAATTGTGCAAAGTATCTTGGAGCAAAAGTAGATTTCATAGATATAGATAAAAATACTTATAATATTTCAATAGAAGATCTTAAAAAAAAACTTATTAAAGCAAAAAAAAATAATAATTTACCCAAATTAATTATAGTTGTTCATTTTGCTGGTTTTCCTTGTGATTTAAAAGAAATATATAAATTATCTAAAATTTATAATTTTAAAATAATTGAAGATGCTTCTCATGCCATAGGTTCTAAATATTTTGGAAGTTATATTGGCAATTGTAAATATTCTAATGTTACAATTTTTAGCTTTCATCCTGTTAAGATAATTACTTCAGGAGAAGGAGGAATGTGTTTAACTAATAATAAAAATTTACGAGACAAGATGTTATTATTAAGGACACACGGAATAACAAAAGAAAATGATAAATTTAAGAAAAAAAAAGTTGATGAGCCCTGGTATTATGAGCAGCAACATTTAGGTTATAACTATAGAATGTCTGACATTCATGCAGCACTTGGTATAAGTCAGTTATCAAAACTAGAGATTTTTATTAAGACAAGAAATAAAATTGCAAACAATTATTATAAACTTCTCAAAGATTTGCCAATTTTATTACCAAAAAAAAATAAAAAATTTTTGTCATCTTTTCATTTGTTTATAATTCGGATTGATTATTTAAGGACAAAAAAAACTTATAAAGAGTTATTCAATTATCTTAGGAAAAATAAACTTTGGGTTAATTTGCATTATTTACCAATTTATTCACATCCGTTTTATAAAAGTAAGTTTAATAAAAAAAAATTTAAAAATATGGAAAATTATTATAAGTCAGCAATTTCAATCCCAATTTACCCTGGATTAACTTTTAAAAATCAAATGTATGTTAAAAAAAAATTAGAATTTTTCTTTAAAAATGAAAAAAAAAATTAATGTAATACCCAAAATACTATTTATTACTGGCCTACCTTCTTCTGGAAAAACTACTATAGCGCTTTCATTAAAATATAGAATGAAAAAATTAGGTATAAAAAATATTAAGTATATTGATGGTGATATTTTTAGAAAGAAATTTAAATTAAATAAATATGATAATAAATCAAGGAACAAAACTGGTGACAAGAAAATTAAATATGCCAATAGTTTTTTAAAATCTGGATATCTTACTATTGTAACTGGTGTTGCACACGACTCAATATGGAGAAAAAAAATTAAAAAATATAATAAAGATTTAATTGAAATTTATTCAAAATGTCCTTTAAAAATCTGCAAGTCTAGAGATTTTAAAAAAAATTATGTCAAAGCTCAAAATAATGATATCAACAATTTTGTTGGAATCAATAAAATGTACAAAGAAGGTAAATCAGTTGATATAACTTTAAATACATATAAAAATAATGTAACAAAGAATACAAACAAAATAATTCAATACTTAAAAAAAAAAAAATATGTTTATGGAAAATAAATCAAAAATTTTAAGAAATCTTTTCAAAAAAAAATTAATTAGAATTGTTGGTGCTCATGATGGCTTAAGTGCTAAATTAATTGGAGAATCAGGTTTCGACGGTGTTTGGGCATCGGGTCTTGAAATTTCTGCTTCATATGGTTTGCCAGATGCTAATATTCTTACGATGAGTGAGTACCTAGAGAGAGCTATTGAAATGAATGAGGCAACATCGTTACCTGTAATAGCAGATTGTGATACTGGATATGGAAATGTAAACAACGTTATCCATATGGTAGAAAAATATGAAAAGGCAGGTATTGCCGCTATATGTATCGAGGATAAATTATTTCCAAAAGTAAATAGTTTCATAGAGGGTAGGCAAGAATTAGCAGATATTGAGGAATTTTGTGGAAAGATTAGAGCTGTAAAAAATACACAAAAAAATCCTAACTTTATGATTATAGCTAGAGTCGAAGCATTGATTGCTGGCTGGGGCATGAAAGAAGCTTTAAAAAGAGCTAATGCCTATAGTGACAGCGGCGCAGATGCAATTTTAATACATTCAAAAAAAAAGGATAACAAAGAGATACTAGAATTTTGTAAAAAATTTAAAAAAAAAACCCCTATTGTAGTTGTTCCAACAACATATCCAAAGTTTAATGAAAAGGAAATGCCAAAACATGGAATAAAATTAGTTATATATGCAAACCACGTTCTAAGAAGTACCATTAAAGCTGTATCTGAAACATTAAAAATATTAAATAAAAAAGGAGAATTATCTTCAATTGAAAAACATATTGTACCTCTAGCGAAAGTATTTGATTTACAGGGAATGACAACTTTGAAAGATAATGAAAAAAATTATTTAAGAACAAGTATGTCAGATACTCAATTACTTATACCTGCCGCTGGTGTGCCACCAGTCGTACCGAAAAAAATAGATGAATTTATTGCAAAAAGTTATCCAGTTTCTTTAATTAAAATTAGAAATAAAACTATATTAGAAATGATTATTGAAAATGCTAAAATTAATGGAATTAGTAAATTTAAATTAATAACGGGCTATAAATCAGAATTATTTAATGATTATAGAAATTTAAAAAATTTTAAGATTGTAAAAAACCCAAATTTTAAAAAAACTTCACAAATAGATTCAATTATTATGGGTCTAGATCCAAATTTAAATTCAGTTGTTGTTTTTTCAGATATAATTGTTGAAAAGGAAATAATTCAAAGGTTAATATCTAATGAAAATGAGATATCATTGGCAATAGATACTATAAATCAGAATACCAGTGACTTTTGTGATCTTGCAATTACTCAAAAAAAACCAATAAAAGACGGCAGAATACTTACTCAACATAGAACAAATATAATTAAAAAAATTAAAAAAGGACTAGATACAAAAAATAGTAGTTACGAATTTATTGGTATTTGTTATTTTTCAAAAAAAGGATCAAGATTATTAATTAGTGAATATAAAAAATTAAAGAAAAAAAATAATTATGTAGATTTTAATAAATTAATAAATCATTTAGTAAATAAAAATATTAAAGTAAATGCCATTGAAATTAATGGTGGATGGATGGAAATAAGATCTAAAAAACAGTTTGTGCAAGCCGAAAAAGTATTTAAGTAATATTTAATGTGTGGTTTTTTTGGTATCTTTTCATTCAAAGGAGTTAATTTTGATAGAAAAAAGTTAGAGAAATTAACAGACTTAATTAACCATAGAGGCCCTGATCAAACTGGATATTTTACAGATAAAAATATAAGCATTGGTTTTAAAAGATTATCAATAATTGATATAAATAATGGAAGACAACCTCTCATTAGTCAAAATAAAAGATATGTAATAGTTTTTAATGGAGAAATATACAACTATAAAAAATTAAAAAAATATCTCATTTCAAAAAATATTAATCTTAAAACAAATTCTGATACAGAGGTTTTGCTTGAGACAATTTCAAACTTTGGATTAGAATTTATCAAAAAAATTAATGGTATGTTTTCTTTTATTTTATATGATACTAAAGAAAATTGTATTTATCTTTTTAGAGACAGACTCGGAATAAAACCAATTTTTTTTTATTATAAAAACAATAAGATAATATTTTCTTCAGAAATTAAACCATTAATTTCATCAAATTTATTTTCTAAAGAAATAAATTATGATGCGTTAAGTTCTTATTTTTCATTTAGATTTAATTATGGGGTTGGAAATTTTTTTAAAAATATTGAAACTGTAGAGCCTGGAACTTATGTTAAAGTAAGTAGAAATGGCATTAATAATGTTCGCTATTGGGAATATCCTTTTCATTGTGAAAAATTTAGATTTAATGAAAAAAAACTTGCTGAAAAATGCGATGAATTAATAAATGAAGTTACAACAGAGCATCTAGTTTCGGATGTTCCAGTTGGCAGCTTATTGTCTGGCGGATTAGATTCGTCTTTATTAACTGTAATTATGAACAACGTTTATGGAAATAAAGTGAACACTTTTTCAGCTTCTTTTGATGATAAGAATTATGATGAGAATAAATTTGCACAACTTATTTCTAATCAAATAGAATCAAATCATTTTAATATAATTCTTAATTCTGAGGATTATGAAAAAAATTTAAATAATGTGATTTCTCATTCATGTTCACCTTTATCTATTCCACACGAAATCGCATTAAATTCACTTTTTAAAAAAATTAGCAATCATACCAAGGTAGTTATATCTGGTGAAGGTGCAGATGAAATGTTTGGAGGTTATGGCAGAGTTCAGAGTTCAGGATTTGATTTCAAAAAAATAAAATTTATTAAAAATTATTTTCCCAAACAGATGCACCATAAACTTTTAAACCTTATAGGATCTAACAAAGATTTTAATTGGAATAAATATGTTAACCAAAAAGATCATTTTTTTGATATATATAAATGGTTTGGAAAAGATGAAAAGATGAGCTTTTTTGATGAAAATGTTAAAAAAGAATTAAATTTTGATAAAAAAGTTAATTCATTTTGGATAGATGAATTTGATAAACTTAAAGATGTAGATGATCTAGATAAGATCATATTTTTATTTCAAAAACATCATTTGCAGTGTCTGTTGCATAGATTAGATCTTCACTCAATGGCAAGCAGTGTTGAAGCAAGGGTGCCTTTTTGTGATCATAGAATAATTGAATTTATTAATAAAGTTCCTTACAATATGAAATTTAGATGGAAAAACCCATTGCAAAAATATTTAGGAATTTTTAAAAATAGTTTCGACAATTCCGAAAATAAAGATATATCTAAATACTTATTAAGAAAAATTAGTTTAAAATATTTGCCCAATGAAATTTCAAAAAAAAAAAAATTAGGTTTTCCAGTACCTCTTGACAAATGGTTGGGCAAAGTATCGTTTTTAAATTATGCAAAAGAAATTTTGTTAGATCAAAAAACATATAATAGAGGTATTTTTAATAGACACCAAGTTGAAACCCTTTTAAATAATAAAGAAAATGTTGATTATGATTTTTGGGGTAAAAAAATATGGATGTTAATTAATGTTGAATTATGGGCAAGGAACTCTATAGATATAAATTAAATCATTTATCAAATATTAAAAAAAATAAACTTTAAAGTGAAAGCAATCATATTAGCGGCAGGATTAGGGTCCAGATTAGCAAAGTTAACTAAAAATAATCATAAATCTTTAATAAAGGTAGGAAAACAATCAATTTTAGAAAGGTTAATAAATCAATTTGAGATATGTGGTATTAAAAAAATTAACATAATATGTGGACACAAAAAAAAAAAAATTGATTTTTTTTTCCCTAAATATAAAACTTTTTTTTATCCCAACTATAGAAAAACAAATAATCTTCATACCCTTTATTTTTTTAGAAGACTTTTAAACGATGAATGTATAATTTCTTTTTCCGACATTATCTTAGAGAAGAAAATTGTTAAAAAATTGATTAGGTCAAAAAAAAATATTACATTGTGTATTGATAAGTCAAAAAGCAGACCCGGCACCATGAAAATAGATATTATTAAGGATAAATTAACATATTTAGGCAATTCCCCAAAAATTAATTCCGGTAATTATATTGGAATCATGAAGATAAAAAAAAATTCTATAGTTTTATTAAAAAAAGCAATGAAAAAAATAAAAAATCAATCAAGAGATTTATATTTTACTGAGGCAATCAATCATATTATAAAAAATAAAATTGCAAAAGTAGGTTATTTAGATGTTAGAAAAAATTTTTGGACAGAAATTGATGATAAAAATGACCTTTTATTAGCTAAAAAAAATTTAAATGAAAAATATAACTAAATCATATCCTTTCGCAAAAAAAAATATTTCCAAAATAATATTTGTTTCAGGTAACACTAGAAGTGGAAAAGTATTGGTACTTAAAATAATTGCATCATTAAAAGGAATTGAAAAAGTAAATGTAAATTTTTTGATGGAACAAGCAAATTTTTTAACCCATACTAATGATATAAGTAAGAAAGCAGCTGTATATTTTTTAAGAAGATCATTTTCAATTCTAGATTATAATTTAAAAATAGGAAGAGAGATAAATTTTAGAAAAAAAGATTATACAAGTATTTATAATTATAGGAAACCTGAAAGATACAAAAATAATTTAAAAATTAACGAAGGTGACAATGTAATTCAAATACTAAAAAAAGAAAAAAATATTATACCTTTGATGGTACATAATGGATTATTAAACACAAATTTATTTGATGCGTTTGATAATTTAATTTTTTTTGAAATGATAAGAAATCCCATATCTACAATTTTTTCTTGGCTTAACAAAGGCTATGATGATAAATTTTATAATTCTTATAGAGCTAGCTGTTTAACCCTAAAGTATAAAAATAAAATTATTCCATACTATGCTTATGGATGGGAATCAAAATACCTGAAATCAAATAAATATGAAAGAATTATAGAGATGCTTTTAATTTTAGAAAAACAAAAAGAAAAGACACTTAAAAAATTATCAAAAACTCAAAGAAATAAAATTTTTTATATTAAACTGGAAAAACTGCATACTGATCCTAATATAGTCTTAAATAAAATTGAAAAAATTTTAAAGAAAAAAAAAACAGTTTATACAAATAAAATTTTTAAAAACGAAAGATTGCCAAGAGAAGGTGATTTATATGATATTGAAATAAAAAAGAAAATCATAAAAAAAAAGATCTCAATCTCATATTATAAAAAGTTATTATTTTTAGAGAAAAAATATTTAAAGAATTATAATTATATTAAGTAAGGGTATTAAAGACAATGGTTAATGTAAAAAATTTTGTAAATACTTTACTAAAACAAAAAGTAGAATATTTTAGTGGAGTTCCTGATAGCACATTAGATCAATTTATAAATTATTTAACAAAATTAAAAAAAATTAAGCACAGAGTTGCAGTTAACGAGGGTGGCGCAGTTGCTTTGGCCGCAGGTTACTACTTAGCAAAAAAAAAAATTCCCTTAGTTTATTTACAAAATTCAGGTTTGGGAAATGCTTTAAGTCCACTTACATCACTAGTTGATGAAGAGGTTTACTCAATCCCAATGTTAATTTTAGTAGGACATCGTGGAGCACCAAATATTCCAGATGAACCACAACACTATAAAATGGGTCCTCAACTGTTCAAAATAATAAATTCACACAAATACAAATATTTTAAATTGAATAAAAAAAATTATAAAGTCTGCATATCCAAGGCTTTGAAAATTGTAAAAAAAAAATTCTGCCCTATCTTTTTAGTAGTAGATAAAAATTTTTTTCAAAAAAATAAAAAGATAAAAATTCAAAAAAATAATTTAAATAAAAGATTTGATTACTTAAATCTTTTATTAAATCATAAAAAACATTCAAAAAATTTATTTATTGCATCAACAGGTTTTACAGGTAGAGAATTATATTTATTAAGTAAAAATTTAAAAAAAGAAAAACAATGCTTTTATAATATTGGAGCAATGGGTCATGCAAATCAGATTGCGCTAGAAATTTCTCTAAATACAAAAAAAAAAGTTGTAGTATTAGATGGTGATGGCGCAATACAAATGCATTTAGGTAATATAATAACTATAGGAAAATCAAAAAATAAAAACTTATTACATATTGTGTTTAATAATAAGGTTCACGAGTCTACTGGAGGCCAAAGTGTTGCAAATCATAATATTAATTATTTATCAATTTTTAAGAGTTGTGGTTATGAAATAGTTAAAGAAATTAATAGCTTAAAGCAATTTATAAAAGAAATTTCAAAACCACAAAAAAAATTAAAAGCTCTTATTGTAAATATTGCACCTGGAACAATTGAAAATTTACCTAGACCTAAAGAAAGTCCAAAGTTTCTCAAAAAAATTTTTAGAGCTAATTGATTAATAAATTTAAATTTTAAAATTGATAAATAAGAATAATTTAGTAGAGTTCAAATTATGTCATTTAATATATTATCTATTCTTTTGTCTTTCATTTTACTAATTATTTTTCAAAATCCAGCTTATGCTTATTTAGATCCTGGAACAGGAAATATGATATTACAAGCACTTGTTGGTTTGTTGGCTGCAGGCGCAACAGCAGTCTCAATTTATTGGCAAAAATTTAAAATTTTTATGAATAAAATTTTTAAAAAAAAAGACACTATAAAATCTGATAAATAAAAAAATCTCTATGCACAAACTTCAATACTTTATTTTGGGTTTAGTGTGTTTTTTTCCAACCTGGATATTTAAAAGTGGATTTTCAACACTAGAAATTTTTATTCTATTTTTATTATTTTTTCTCTTTCCATTATTTATACATAATAAGCTTTTCAAAAATTTTGAAAAAAAAAATATATTAAACAAAAAAATTTATTATTTTTATTTATCTTTAGTTTTTACTTATAGCTTAGATCAAAATTTTGGACTATTGGCACTAGCTCCACATGTGCCGAACTTATTATCACTGAATAATTATCCAATTCGTATTTATGTGGCAGGTGCAATTATATTTTTTTCTATATTTTTAATAATTTTATTATTAAATTTATGGTTAAGAAATAATAGTATTAAGATTTTAACTGTTTTTACTTTATCAATACTTATTCTAAATTTATTTGATGGAAGAAATAGTTATACTTTTCATAAATTTAATAAACAAGTTAAATCTCTAGAAATAATTGACCCAAAAAATAATTTTGTAGAAGACAAAACCTTAGTTATAATTTTAGATGAAATGTCTGGAGTCAATAGTTTCGAGAGTAATAAAAATTTAAAGACAAAAAAAAAAATAATAAATTTTTTTGATAAATATAATTTTACATATTATGAAAATGCGTTTTCTTTAAATCAGTCATCTAGATTTTCAATCCCAATGTTATTAAATTTTAAGCATGATGAAAATCAATTAGAACATTATGAGTTCTTAAGAGAGACCGAATGGATAGAAACCCCAGATCATTGGCTTTCCGAGTCTAAATTAAAACAAAATAGTTTTTTTAATTTATTTGAAAAAATAACAGTTTTTCAAAGTATGCATTTAGATTTTTGTAATCATAAAAATGTTGTTAATTGTTTACAATATAATCCTTTTAAAAGAGACTACAAATATATGGATGGTGTATTAAATCCAAAATTTTCTAGAATTATATCTTTATGGAAAATTCAAGGATCAATTGTTTCTAATTTTGTTTGGAGATCTTTAAGAGAATTTAGTTTGATGGATAATACACTAGAACCATATGGACAAAAAATGATTTTTGAAGATTTGTTAAATAAAGTAAAAAAAAATTTAGCTTATGATGAAAGTGATTTAGTTTTTGCTCATGTTATGGTGCCCCATACTCCGTATGGATACAATTCTAAATGTCAATATGATGGCAAAAGATCTATGCGACGCTATAAAATGACCGAGTTAGATGAAGCAAATCAACATAACATAGAAAGGGAGTGTGTAATTAAATATTTAAGCAAAATGTTTGATGAGATCGATAATTTAAAATTATGGGAGAATTTAAATGTTGTAATATTTTCAGATCACGGAGCAAGAATTTCAGTAAAAAATTTTAAAGAAAGCTATCTTTCTTCAATTTTTGCAGTTAAGCTAAAAAATGTTGAGACAAGAAAAATGGAGGATAATGTTTCAATTCAGTATCTATTTTCAAAATATTTCAATCAATCTCATGAAAATTAAATTATGAAAAAAAGGAAAAAAATTTATGTTGGTATTGCTGCAGACATTCTTCACAAAGGCCATATTAATATATTAAAAAAAGCAAGCACTTATGGCGAAGTTATTGTTGGCCTTCTAACTGATAAGGCCATACTAAGTTATAAAAATTTTCCCCATTTAAATTATAAAGAAAGAAAAATAGTTATAGAAAATATAAAATTTGTAAGAAAAGTTATTCCACAAAAAACATTAGATTATACGACTAATCTTAAAAAAATTAAACCTGATTATGTAATTCATGGCGATGACTGGAAGCACGGTGTACAAAAAAAAATTCGTGAGAAAGTTATTAAAACTATAAAAAAATGGTCAGGAAAATTGATAGAAGTTAAATACACAAAAAATATTTCATCTACTATGCTCAAAAAAAGATTAATTAAAAATTATATAAATACAATTTAAGTTATGATTTTTGTAGATAATTCAGATGAAAAAGAATTAAAAAATTTTTTTTCTTATTATAATAATAAAAAAATATTTTTAATTACTGGAAAAAGCTCATTTTTTAAATCAGGTGCTAAAAATAGGATACTTAAAATAATAAATGAAAGAAACACTTATTTATATTTTAAAGAATCGTCTAACCCAGAAGTATTTGAATTATCAAAAATTATTAGAAAACTAAAAAAATTTAATCCAGATATAATATTAGCCATTGGTGGTGGATCGGTAATTGATTATGCCAAACTATCAAATGTATTATTCGATCAGAAAAATATTAAGCAATCAATTTTGCATAATAAATATAAAATAAATAAGAAACTTACAAAACTAATTGCAATTCCTACTACAGCTGGCTCAGGTGCTGAAGAAACCTCATTTTCAACACTTTATATAAATAAAATAAAATTTAGTATTCAATCTACATTAATGAAGCCTGATAATGTTTTTATTATTCCAGAATTAATATTGAGCTGTACAAAGAAAATAAAAGCTTCCTCAGGATTTGATGCAATTTCGCAAGCTATTGAATCTTTATTATCTCGTGGCTCAGACAAAAAAAGTGTTAAGTTTGCAACCCAGTCCCTTGAGTATACATTAAAAAATTATATAAAATATTTAAAAAAACCTTCAATTAAAAATTCTTTTTACATGGCATTAGGAGCAAATTTTGCAGGTAAAGCAATTAATATATCTAAAACTAATGGACCTCATGCTTTATCATATCCTTTTACTTCAAATTTTGGCGTGCATCATGGTCATGCTGTCTCTTTAACATTAAATGAATTTTTAAAATTTAATTATTTGAATATGAATAAATCAGACTGTAATTTTAATTTAAAACATAGATACTCTTTAATCTTTAAATTAACAAAAACTAATTCAATTCAAGAATTAGATACATATTTGAAAAATTTAAAAAAAGCAGCCTCATTAGAGCAAAATTTTTTAAAACTTGGAGTAAATATTGAAAATGATTTTTCAAAAATACTATCAGAAATAAACTTACAAAGATTATCAAATAACCCAATTTCATTAGATAAAGAGGTGCTAAAAAAAATACTTTTTAAAGAAATTTAATTAATATAAATGTTTTTTTTAACTACAATAAAAAATTACATAAAATTTTTAAGAATTCCTTACATATTAAAAGAATTCGTATTTTATTCTGAGTCAAAATATTATAGGAACTTTTTTAGCGACTTAATCTATAAATTAACAGTCGATAATAACAAAAAAATAATATTTTTAACATCTGATATAGATGATTTAGATTTTTTTAAAAAAAATAAGAATATTCACGTTTTATTTATTGGGAAAGGGTTCATTAGATCAATTTTATTTGCAACATTAAAATGTAAATTTATGATTATGACTTTAACTGACTTAGATAATAACCTAAAAAAATCAATAAATTGTAAAAAGTATGTTTATTTTTTTCATTCTGCGGCTAGTACACATGTAGTTTATACAGAAGAAGCCTTCAAAAACTATGATATTATATTTTGTAATGGCAATTATCAGATTGAAGAAATAAAAAAAACTGAAAATATTTATAAATTTAAAAAAAAGGAACTTGTAAAAACTGGATATTTTTATCTAGATTACATTTTAAAAAATTCAAATTTAAATAACAAAATTGACAATACTATTTTATTTGCGCCATCATGGAACTATAATTCAAAAAATCTATTTGATGAATATAGTTATAAAATAATAGATATACTTCTTAAAGATGGATTTAAAGTTATACTGAGGCCACATCCTGAACATTTTAAAAGATCAAATAAAGTAATTTCAAAAATTAGCAAAAGTTTCATTAAAAATTCTAATTTTATTTTAGACAAAAAAGAATCAAATTTATCTTCCATGGAAAAATCCGAATTATTGATTACAGATAATTCTTTAATAGCAGTTGAATATTCTCTTGTTTTTCAAAGATCTACTCTATACGTAAATTATACAGATAAAATACATAATAAAAATTTTATGGATATTCAATCACAACCATTAGAAAAAGATTTTAAAAAAAAGTTTGGTATAGAAATTAATATCTCCGATATAGATAATATTAGTCAATTTTGTGAAGAAACTATAAAAAATAAAAAAATTTTGGACGAAGATATAATAGATTTTAAAAGTAAAAATTTTTATAATTTAGGAAATTCTTCGTCTTTTGCTGCAAACTATTTAATCAAATATTCTGAAAATTTAAATTAATTATGAAAAATTTCTTAATCACTTCAGGCTTAAATAGTTCTTGGAAATTAAGTAAAAAAAATTATTTACTAAATTATTTTACAACTTTTCAAAAATTAAATAGATACAAAAATAAAGAATTTGTATATCCAAAGCCATATGGAATAAAATTATCAGATAAAATTAAAAATGAAAGATATGTGAATAAGATATCTTCAGATATTCTCAAAGATTTATCAAAAGAATTAAATAAATATCATAGAACATCTTATGATAATAGATATTGGGAAATAATTACTGGAAATTGTGTAAGAAGATTGATTAAAGTAATTTTTTATAGATACAAATGTCTAGAAAAAATAATAAATTCAAAAGAAAATTTATATACAACTGCATCAAATATAGATGATTATACATTAAGCACGACCGACTCCATTAACATCGTTTATTCAAGTAATGATGATGAATGGAATTTTAATTTGATATCAAATATCTTGAGAATTAGTTTTAAAAAAAAAATAAAACTATATCCTTACAAAACAAAAAATTCTAGTTTCATTGAAACTCCACCTAAACAAAGAAAAGTCTTAAATAAATTTTTATTAAATATAGTAAATTTTTTTTCAAGTATGGTTAATAAAAAAAAAAATTATTTCATATATGATACATATTTGCCAAAACTCGCAGAATCAAAATTAAATATTTTCTTAGGACAGCTTCCAGTTTTTAAAAATGATTATGAGAATTTAATTATTAAAAAAAAATATGATAAAAATAAAAGACAGACTCTAAATTTAAAAAAAAACAATATTAAAGAAGTAGAGAGAGTAATAAGACTACTTTTGCCAAGAATTATCCCTCAAAGTTATTTGGAAAATTATTCAATTTTAAGAGACTATTCAAAGTTTTTGAAATGGCCCAAATCCCCAAAAGCAATTTTAACATCTAATGGATATGACTTTGACGAGATTTTTAAGATTTGGTCAGCATCTAAAATATTTAATGGAAGTAAATATTATATTCTTCAACACGGATCTCTACATTCAAATCATATTATTAAAGAAAATACAAACGAATATAAAGTTTGTGATAAATTTTTTTACTGGGGTAATAAATATAAAAATAAAAAAGGGGTGAAAGCATTCAATTTTAAACTAATTAGAAACAACTATCGTAAAAAAAAATTTAAAATTCTTGTTATATGCAAAGGGAGAGGTTTTGAAAATGAAACTTACGATAGAAGTTATGAGCATAAAATTATTTTTGATAATTTTAAAAAATTTATTAACTTAATTCCTAAAAAAATTTTAAATAATATATACTTTAGAGTTAAAGACAATTTAAAGATCAACATAGAAAAAGAATTTTTAACTTCAAAAAATTTAAATATTGTAAACTCTAGTGTAAATATATTTGATTTAATAAATAATAGCTCTTTAGTAATTTATTTATACAATTCAACTGGTATTTATGAAAACTTGACATTAAATATACCTACGATGTTTTATTGGGCAGATTCAAAGAATTACAGAAATAGCCAAAATAATGATTTTATGAAATTTTGCAAAAAAAATAAAATCTTTTATGAGTCAATAGATAATATAGCTCAAGAATTAATATTAAAATACGATTTCATCGATAGTTGGTGGCGTAATAATAAATTACAAAGACAAAGAGAACTAATATGTCAAAAATATTCTATTTTACCGAATAAAAAAAGTCTTAACGATCTATCAAAAAAAATTTTAAATGAACAAAAATAAAAAAGATAAAATTATTGCCATTATTCCAGCTAGGGGTGGCAGCAAAAGAATAAAAAACAAAAATTTAGTTAATTTTTTTGGTAAGCCAATAATAAATTATAGTTTAGAATTAGCAATTAACTCTAAAATATTTGATAAAATTTTTGTAAGTACTGATAGTAAAAAAATAATTCAAACAGTAAAAAAGAAAAAAATAGATATTTCATTTTTAAGAAGTAAAAAAAACTCATCAGATAATGCAACAATTAAAGATGTCCTATTAGAAGTTTTAAATAAGTTGAAAAAAATAATCAAAACTTTAAGTATTGTTGCTGTATTTATCCTACATCTGTTTTTTTAAAAAAAAATCAAATTTTAGAGAGTTTTAAAAAACTACAAAAAAATAAATTAAAAACAATCATAACAGTTTCAAAATTTCAAAATATAATTTTAAAATCGTTTGAAATTAATAAAAATGGTATGGTAAAAATGAATTATCCAAAGTATATGAATAAGATGTCACAATATTTTAAAGATTATTATTTCGACTCAGGTCAATTTTTTTGGATTGAAATAGATAGTTTTCTTAAATCAAAAAAAATTATAGGAAAAAAAACAGGATCAGTAATCCTCCCTAATATACTATGCCATGATATTAACACATATGAAGATTTGGACCAAGCTAAATTTAAATATTCATACTTAAAATCACTAAAAAGAAATGATTTATGGAAAATAAAATAGATAAATTAAATTTAGGATCGGGTAATGAAATAAAAGACGGATTTATTAATGTAGATTTTAAACAAAATAAAGGCGTTGATATAGTACATGATTTAAATAAACATCCATGGCCTTTTGAAAATGATACTTTTAAAGAAGTTTTTGCAGAAAATGTTATTGAGCATTTAGATAATTTCATTCATGTAATGGAAGAAATTTACAGAGTTACTAAACCTAATGCTTCTATTAAAATCTCTGTTCCATACTGGAATTCAAGTTTTGCTTATATTGATCCTACACACAAAAGAGGTTTTCATGAACATACATTTAGTTTTTTTGATCCAGAATCTTCATATTGCAAACAAAGACCGTATTATTCAAAAGCACGATTTAAAATAAAATCATTTTCTTTTATTATTGTCCCTTTCGCCCCTTATATATCATTGCCATTTGTCAAACAAATTGAAATCAAAAATAAAATATTAAAAAAAATTATAGGCCTAATAGGTAATATTTTCTCAAATATTATTTTAGAACTTAGGTTAGAATTAGAACGTGTTTAGAAAAAATTATAAAATTGGAATTTTTTGGGAACAATTTGAATGGGGAGGTGTAGATTCTCACATAAAATATTTGCTCGAGGGATGGCACAACAAAGAAGATCAATTTATCATATATTACAATTCTACCAATAAAGGAGCATTAAGACTAAAAAAGGAAATTACAAAAGATAAT
>MDSW01173594.1_pt1 | contig 53059 bp, 55 predicted proteins | sample 811171 | NCBI WGS metagenome assembly MDSW01 (sample SAMN05326641, study PRJNA326480) | marine metagenome | isolation source: seawater | place: Atlantic Ocean: North West | collected 2012
GTCTTCTCTAGCATTTATTTCAGGAATTCTGTTTATCTTTCAATGGGTCTATCTTGCAGTCAAGAATAAAAACGCTTTTTAAATAAATAAATGAAAAATAACACAATCATAGAAAAAATCGAGAACAATTTAAAAAATTATTGTCGATGAATTCTTTTAAAAGAACCCAACCCTTATAAAACGCATAATATATTACGGACCAGTGGTTTCCGGACCGTAAGCTCCTTGCGCTGTGAGAACAGCAGCAGTACTTCCAACGACTACAAGGGTGATAACCCATCCGATGATAGTTTTAAAAACGATAGTCCTATTCATCCCAGAGCACGTTCTGGGATTTTCAAGTGCCGCTACTCCCATGGTGGCCCCTATCTGGCAGTGAGTCGTGCTGAGCGGTATTTCAAGCCTGCTTCCAGTTATTATAACTAACGCCGAAGCCAGTTCGATAGCAACGCCGCGAGAAGGTGTTATTTTGCAGAGTTTGAGGCCGATGGCTTGAATAATTTTGTATCCGTAAAGTGCCAAACCGAGAGCGATGCCTGCACCACCAAGTGCCAAAATCCAGTAAGCATCAGTTCCCAATTCGCTTTTTTTGTTGACTTCGTTTTCACGAGAAATAATATAAATTGCGGCGAATGGGCCAATGGCGTTTGCGACGTCGTTTGCTCCGTGGCTGAAAGAGTCGCATATAGCGGTAAAAACTTGCAGAGATTTGAAGAGTTCTTCTGTTTTGGGTTCGAATTTTTCGGCAGAATCGTGAATGGCGAGAACATTTTCGTCCGAGGCGATAACTTCGTTTATGTCTATTTTGAGAGATTTGTTAACGTACTGCACTAAACCAGTGCAGTCTTTCTTTTCTAAGCAGTCGCTCATACAACAAAAACAACAAGAGTCTTCGGTATTATTATTGTGAGAATCCGAAGTTGATGCAGTTTCGGATGTTTTATTTTCTCCTCTTCTTGATTTATCATTGCTTCCGTTATTATTGTATTTTTGTTGGTCTATTCTTTCAGAAACTCTCTTTTTAATATAACTTACGAGAGGTATAACGGCCAAAGCAGAAACTCCACCGAAACCAAATGACCAAGCGCAAGCAATCTCGATGGGAGTATTGTCAAGACCCAATCCTTTTGCGCCCTTGTAAACTATGTAAAATGTATTTAATGTAACCGTAGCTCCAACCATTATGGGGAAAACGTAACTACTTCTAGAGAAACTATCTTGAGATCTCAAAAAACACGTTCTTAAAATTCCAAATAAAGAACTGGAAAGTATAGCCGAAAAAATAGGCGAAACAACCCATGACGCCACAATTCCCGCAACTCCTCCTATAAAAGGAAACGTGTCTTTTTCTTGATACCAAATAACACAATCGCTACCTTTCAATGCTATTGTCATACCAATAATGCCGCCAACACAAGAATGCGTTGTACTAACCGGCATTTCGTATTTAGAGGCAATGAATAACCACATAGCTACAGAAAAACAAACCCACATGCTCCCGTACATTAGAGAACCAGGGTCGTCTTCAAAGCATTTATAGTCAGCGATTCCTTTCCTTATTGTTTTTGTTACGTGAGACCCCATTAAAATAGCTCCTCCAGCTTCGAAAATACTGGCTAATATAACAGCCTGCCTTATTGTTAAAGATTTAGAACCTATAGATGTAGCATAAGCATTTGCTACATCGTTTGCACCAATACCCATAGCAGCAACAAAAGCGAATATACCGCCAGTAATAACAATCCAAAAATACATTAACAGAGCTTATACTTTATTTTAAGATTTTTTTTAGTTTAAGTTATTGTGACGCGTTTTTATGTGGAAGTCCAATCAAGAGGTCCGTAATCTGTAGTATAATCTATTTGGTTGAGTTTCATCCTGAAAGCTATAATAAAGCAAAATCCAACGATTGTTGCTAAATATAAGTTAGATGTTTTTGGGAGGGCGTAACTGTGATAGAATATGTAGCACGTGTCATTTAAAAATTCTTCGAAAGTTTTTACTAATATCCATTTATCCTGGCTTCCCGTCGGACTTCCAGTTGGACTTCCAGTTGGGCTTCCCGATACTATTCCCCAGTAATCGGTTGAATGGTGACTTATTTCATTGTACCAAGCTTTGCAGCTATCTGAAGCGTAGTTATATATATAAGCGGTAATGGCTAGGTTTGTTAGTAGAGCTGTGCCAATTGTAATACCGATTATAAATATGACTTGTTCTCCGTAACCTGGAAAAACGGTATTTTGCAGCGAAATAAATTTTGTCATAATTAGACCTATAGCCATCATAAAACTGTACCACAACGAAGAGGATATATTTATATGTTCGTTGTATAATATCATGTATACTAATTTTTTCCAATACGGTAAGTCTTCTATTGATACTGGCGACCCTGCATCGGAACCGAGTACGGTTTTGTCAAGTTCAAATGCGCGTAAAAGAAAAGGAGCAGTGTATTGAAAAATCAGAATAAGGGCTGTAGTTATGACGTATATTTTAAATAGATAATAGCTCATTTATATATATAAATATAATTTTATTGTATACTTAACGCTTTTATGTTGAAAGCCTTTATTCTTAGATGTTTGGCATGCAACGCAGGCATTATCTCCTCTTACCCTTTAGAAACCTTAAAAGTGTCTCAACAAACAAATGATGATATAGAAATGATGGCTGGAATTCAAGCACCCCTAATTTTCAGCAGTTTTACCAACGGACTTCGATTCCATATTTATAACATTTTTAAAACGTATTCTTTTGTATTTGCTCTCGTTTTAGCGGGTTCTGTAAGCGGTATCTTAGAATTCCCTTACCAATCTATAAAGTTAAAACTTCAAGTTGGTAAAAAACTGGTATCGGGAGGGCAAAGTATCATTTTCTTCAAAGAATTGTTTGGCACTATCATACACTTTTCAGTATTCAACTTATTAATAAACGAATACTCGAACGATTTAGAAATAGCATTCTACGGAGGCCTATCTGCAGTTATAGGCATGACAATAGTTTATCCATACGACACCATTTTCATAAATTATAAATTAAATAACGTGGATGCCTTCCTAACTCTAAAGAACCACGGTATTTGGAAGGGGTACATCTTTAATTTGTTAAAAACTTTTGTTGGTTACGGAGTTACAATGTTTTTACAGTCGAAGATTGATTAAGCATCGTCGTCTAATATTGTGTGGTGTTTTATTTGGAATCGTGTTAAAAATTTAAGAGGCGTCATGATATCTTTGTTTTCTGTTTCTTCGTTGCTTTTGTTCCAAATGCCGTTTTTGTTTTCGGTGAATTCGTGTATTAATTGGTTGTACACTTCGTTGATTTTTTCGAGTTTTGGTTCCTCTGTTATTCTTCTTGCTATATAATGATATCCACTGCACCATTCATTATCTTTGCAACTTTTTAATATCTTTAAAAGCTCTCCGAATGGCTGTTTTAACTGGCTGTACCACGCTATTTTTGGCATTTCGGGATTATATACGGGAAACGTCACGAGCATCATATTTTTAAACATTCGAAGAGATTTTTCCACTATCACAGGGTCAGAAGTTTCTTGCGTAAAATTCTCTTTACTAAATACACACCACAGCATCGGTAAAATAACGCCAGCTAAAAAATAAGCCACCTTAATATCTACAAAACCTTTCGTCATTTATTATATAAAACAGAAAAAAATAGTACCTCAGTAACTTACTTTAAGAAACCGCTCCGGTTTAACGATAAAACACTAACATGCCGACTCGCGTTTTTCCAGAAAACGCTCAACTCGTTCAAGAAAACTCAAAGCAATACATCATATTCCCAAAGGGCGGAACAGGAGTAATGCTAGCAGACAAGCTCTATCACACAACAGGCGATAAAGCAGGACAGCGAGTTAAGCTGACGGAAAAGCTGCTGAATCAATTCTCTTGCACCCAACCAGGACAAGGTTGGTACGCGAGCGAAAAATTCGACGGATTAAGAGGCATATGGACGGGTCAGGAATTGGTCGCGCGACCGTCAAAAGATAAAGATGGAAACATGAAAGGAAAAGTATTTACAGAAGTTCCTTCGTGGTTTAAAGACGCCCTACCTCGCGGCGTGTCTTTAGACGGAGAAATATGGATGGGGCGAGGAAAATTCCAACAAGTGGCAGGACTAAGCAACCTCAAGGTTTCCAAAAAACAAACCGCAGATGACATCAGCAAATTGTGGAAGAACGTCAAGTTCATGATTTTCGATTGCCCGTCCGACACGGGACCCTTCAGAGAACGAATGCAGCGACTTACAACTTTAGTCGACGGTCTTCGTTCGCAGTGGCAATCTAATAACGGTGATCTCGAATTTCCCGTAGAAATCATTTCGAATTATCTCGTGAAGGACGACGATTTCTTAATGAAACTTTACCATAAGCTGACCGAGGCAGGAGCGGAAGGTTTGATGTTACGAGGTCCTAATAATTTATACGAAACGAAGCGGAGCAAGATGTTGTTAAAGATGAAGGTGCAGGACGACGCAGAAGCCGTTGTTCTTGAATATTTGCCAGGGACTGGTAAGTACAATAGGACATCGAGTAGTTCGTCGTATTTTATGCTGGGAGCGTTGAAGTGTAAGATGGCGAATGGCGTTGAGTTTAATATTGGGACGGGTCTGACTGATGAAATACGGTTAAACTATTGGGACGAAGAGTATTCCCATCACATACCAATAGGTGGGACGGTTAATTTCAGCTATATGGAGCTGACGGATGAAGGAATTCCGCGGCATCCCGCGTATAGAGGCGTGAGGACGGACGTAACTATAAATCCTTCAGTGCCCGATGATGGAGACTACAGTGAACTGATAAATACGTGTTTGCGGGATATATCGGATTCCGTTAGGTCTAGCAGAGAATCGAATTACGCGTTTAAGGTGGCAAAATACAACAAGGCGATTGCCGCGTTTAAAAACGCTGAGCGGATTTCGTCTGTGGCAGACGCGCTTCAAGCCCTTCGTGACTCGGGAGAAAAATTGGAAAAAGAAAACCCAGAAAAACCAACTTCTTCGATATTGAAGAAGGTGGAAGAAATAATCAAAACAGGCGCCTGCGCGGAAGCCAACAGGGCTCGAAACAACCCCAGAAACAAAGCAGTGAGAGAACTCACAAAAATACAACAAGTCGGGGAAGCAAAAGCCGTAAAACTCTACGAAGAATTTTCGATTCAAACCCCTGAAGAACTATTAGAAAACCAACTCGCGTTTGCTACTCTAACAGACGCTCAAAAACTGGGGCTGCAGTTCCTGCGAGATCTATCTCACAAAATTCCGCGAAGCGAGATGGACCAATGGAACGCGGCGCTCGGTGAAATAGCAACTGGAGTAATGACGGGTTCTTATAGAAGAAACAAGTGTGAAAGCGGAGACGTGGATTACATGCTGTGTGGAGGAGATAAGGTGATATCGACATTCGTGGCGAAGCTTGAAAAAAGCGAAAAAGTTGAGGTGTTGGGGGCTTTTTGCAAAGGAGAAGCGCAGTGGCAGGGAGTCGCAAAGCTGCGAAAGAGAGGTTCCTTGGCGAGGCACGTGGACATATTCTGTTATCCGAAGGAGACGATTGGGTACGCAATATTGCACGCGACGGGTAGCGGGAATTTCAACATAAGTTGTCGCCAAAGGGCTATAGATAAAGGGTATAGTTTGTCGCAGTACGGGCTGACTCCTAAGCCAAAAGAATTGAAGCTTAGGGGTCCCCCGGAAGAGGACGAGCGAAAAATATTGGAGTTTATAGGAGTTGGGTATGTGGAGCCGCAGGATAGGGTTTAAGGTATGTGTATTCTGGAAATACCTGATAAAATATTGGTACTTACATCTTCTAAGTTAAAATTTTTGGATTCGTATATTATATTGTTTGTAATTTCGGTAAGTATAAGTTGGGTGATGAGTAGCTTGTGAAAGCTTGGAAAATCTTCAGAGGTTGTTAGCTGTGTTTTGCGGAATGTGTATTCATAGTCTCTGGTTTTCAATGTTATCCATCTATAATTGTCGTCAATTTCGTAATTTATTCTCTCGCCTTGTAATTTATTGGAGTTCCACGGTATTTCTACGCTGGGGAAGATGGGTGTTTTTAGTTTAATTCCTTTATATTTGTTCCATATTATATTTACGGTATTTGGGTCTTGTTTAATTTTTGTGACGAAACCTGTTTTTTGTTGTTCTATTCCAAAAAAAAGGATGGGGTGTAGCTCCTTGTAGTATGTTATTTTTTCGTAATTGACGTCGAATTTGATGTTCATATTTTGATACGAGGGGTTGTTTGAAAAAAAAAGAGTCCACGTTCCGCACATCTTAATCGGAAATTTCATTATAATTTATTTTCCACTAATTTAGTAAGTAATATGGTTTTATACCCCTTTACGATAAAATATAGTCTGTTAAACCCTCTATTTTATCGCGTACCCCAAGAAATATCAAGAGAAATCCTAAAATTCATCGACCCCGTCAAACTCGCCGCCGGTTCCCGATCCCGCTTCATTCGAAAACGCGGCCTCCCAAAATTCAGATGGTGCTCTAACTGCGGAGAGTATTTGTGTAACAAAACAGAGTGGATGTTCTTGTATAACTACACTGACGCAAACGCGAAGTCCGACTTGATTTTCTATAGATGTAATTCCTGTGATAATTTGAATACGATTTGCGTGTAACTTCTGTTATAATTTTATAATAAGATGCACACTATAAAAAATGCGCTTGGAAATATTATTTAAAAAAATCAGCTATAATTAAGATTAATTATGCCTCAACTAACATCGCTTGAGATTCCTATACCTTGGAATATTCGCCCAGATGCAAACGGTAATTACGACGTGAACGAAGGAATTATTTTTATAACTTCACCCGCCCAAACAAGGGTGAGTCTATTTAACAGAATAGAGACGACTCTGTCTGTGCGACCCCCATCGTCTTATAATAAATTCTGTTTGACGTTGATATCGCTATTTGGTATTAGAAATCCTCCAGAAGCTCTTCCGTATAAGAATTTGCAGGTTTGTTGCAGAGAAGTTTCGAAGCTGCGATTGTTTATAGAGTTTCTATACGAAATTTACGCCAATTTGCTTAGCGGTACTAATCAAACACTGCCCGAAATACCAGGGTTTGCGGGTCCGAACTTCGATAGAACGGTTATAGCTCACCTACGGGATTCTGACTATATGAATACAGAGGACACAATTTCGTATTCTTACGCAATTTTCGCTTATTTATACTGGGCCGTAATTAACGGTTACGGACCGCACGAAAGTGGCACTATTCTATTGAATAACCGATACATAAAACAACGCATTTCCGACATAGAAAACGGAACTTATACCACCCCCTCCGAACAAAGAGAAAACACTCTTACACCACCTACACCACCAGTTACGGTATCTACAAGAAGACAGAGAGAACAAGTAACACGCGCAAGAATGTTAACGGTAGATTTGAAATTTTTAAAGGAAAAATTTTTGATATCTTACCAAAAAGTTATAGACGCTGGCATCAACAAACCAGACGACTGTGCTATATGTTTGGATAGTGTAAACTACAACAAAGACTCTCCTAACGATATTATCGTGCTGGATTGTGGTCACCTTTTTCACTCCGCCTGTTTGGTTAAATGGCACAAGAAAATATGTCCCACGTGCAGGAAACCGCATTATCTCAGAACTTCTACGTCCAGGTCCAGCGTTCTACCTATTAGAGACATAGTAGATTTACGCAGCCCACCAGCGACTGGGCGAATAAACGAAAATAGCGATGGTGTGACAAATGGAAGGGTGTCGCGCAGAGTGGCGTTACCAGCACCAACTGAAAATCCCACTATTCAGATGCGAAACATGAGAGTATCGCGGCAGGTGGAGATGGGGATTCGGTCAATTTTTCAACCGACGCCATATGCTTTAGGTGATTAAGGTGATTCGACGTGTTCCATGTTTTCTATAAGTTCTGTTACCATTTTATTTTCAAGATCGGTGACGTTAAGAAGATAGCTTAAAGTTGCAGCTGCATAAGTACCGATACTTAGCCACATAAGGGTTCGAGTCCCTATTTCTTCGTCGTTCAGGTTGGTGGACCGTTTTAAGGCTTTTTGTGTTGTGTAAATTGACAGAAATAAGTTAAGCAGAACAGGGAAGGATACGATGGATTTGGCAATGTTATCGAACTGTAAGTTTGCTCTTTTACTCATTGCGATGTATTTAACGTAGCCGTCTATAACGGTGAGATTCACAAATGATAGGAGCCAAATCCAAACGATTTCCGACATTCCAAGTCTATCTTCATCGTAGTTTTGGGTTTGGCGCAAGTAATACACCACGAAAGCGCATATCATAGATACTGTTAAGACTGCAGTGTTATATTGGGTAAAATCACTTTGGTACGGATTTGAGTAAAGCAACCATCCCGCCATTAACGTAGTTAGCGCAATAGAGAAAAACCATATCTCATTTGGTATGTCAGAGTCTTTTAACGCGTCGTATTCCCTTATTATTATAGTAGTTACGGCTGTTAAAAACCAGAATACTATGGCTTGTTTTTCGTATTGGCCTGTGTGTCTAACCCACAAAAACATGTAAAATAGAAGACAAAGAGACGCCAGAATAATTCCGAATAGAAGTCTATAAAGTTTCGATTTTTTTTCCGTGGGTCCCGTTACTCCGAAAGCTTTAGAATTTAATCCTAATATTATAGACCCCATGATAGTAACAAATAACATTCCCAACCCCGTACCGCTGAACCTTTTTTCTGGTGGCATCATGACGAGTGTTATAATAGGGATTATAACGAGCGGGCTGGAAGCTATTGCTGCGAGGTGTGGTCGTTCTGATATATTTTCGAGTATTTGGTCTAAATTCCAGTTTTTGACCGCGTTAAATAAGATAACGCTTAATAATATGGCGTATATAGATGCCCTTGTTAGTGTCTGATCGTCTTTTAATCCGCTTAGAAGATAGAACAGGATCAGAGTCAAAAAGAAGGAATAAATTAATACGACAGTTTCGCTGACATTTGATAAATATTTATTGAGATCAACGTGTGACGATATAGACAATACAAATATAATCATCGTTACAAAAACGGGGAGTATTCGCACCGAAAATAAAAGGTTCAAAAGTCCATTTAACATCTTTATCAATATGAAAATATTTAAATATTTACTCTGGATGCCAAGCATAATCCTCTATGCAGACTGGTTTTGCCTTTTTATCGCTATGTTGTCCTTCGCAAACACCAAGTTCGAGTTCCAAGAATTTTTTCTTCTTCAAAATCCAATCCTTAAACAACGCCCTGTTTTTTTCTATGTCGCTCATAGTATTATCCTGTTTTGTAGGCAAATACCATGCGTTCGCAATATAGTTACAAAACTCCCTGTCTTCCACCCAAACCGTAGAAAATGTTGCCGTATCGTTGTAACATATCAGAGGCGTTTCGCCAAGTTCATCATAAACAAAAACATCCAAAATGTCTAAAACGTCCTGACTAACAGTATATATAACCTTATTCTTTTTTGATTCCTCTTTAAGTTTGGTTGCGTAAAATAAAGTGAAACATACAGCATCAGCTATGTCATGCCTTCTTTCCGAATTTATTTTCCACGCGTTTGTGTGTTTAACGTATAATTCCGCAGCCTTTTCGGTTTCTGCTTTTCGGCCCTCGTATTCTAAATGGGTGATGCGCATCCATCCGTGCAAGCTTCTTGGGTGAATCATTTTAACTCGGTCTCTAAATTTTTGGAACAGCAGTATTTCCACGTCTTTGAGGCCGCCCGGTGGTTGTCTTTCTATCAGTATTACGTCGGCTTCGTCGAACACTTTTTTCCTAAAGAAAACGAGGTGATTGACCCAATCGAGCGGTGTTTTTTCGTGTTGCAATATGCAGTTTTTGTCCGTGCATAATAGGCACATATCTCTAATATTGCAAAGTTCGCAGTGTGTCACGGTTTCTATCTCGAACTCGGGTGATAGTTTGGAGCTTACGAGGGCGAGGTTAGTTATTCCAACATCTATGCTGACTATTTTCATTATTTAGTGCTTATTCATATCTTTATGATAGTATATAAAAAGAATATACCATAATTAATAATGACCGAATCGTCTTGGATAATAAAACTAAAAAAACCAGAGCTTCTCGCGATCGCAAAAATGCGAAAACTCAAAAAATACAGCAAACTTAAAAAACAACAGTTAGCAGAGCTTCTAATTTACGACTATTCCGCCACGAAAATACAACAACTTAAAAAAAACGGAAATTGCCCTTTCACGTTGGAAGCCGCCGAAAAGCCATTCTACAAAAGAACGACAATCAACAATAAAATACGGCACGTACAATTCTACAACTTAGAACCTCTCGTTTTTTTTATAGACATATCATCTGCTAAAAATCCGAGCTGCCCCGTTACTCGAATCCCGTTCTCCCACAAGGAATTGCGAGAAATACGAATCTTGCAAAAAATTAACGGCATTCAGAAGCGAACCCGTGAAAATGCCGTCTTTAACCCAAGCATCGAGCAATACAGGTCCATTCTCGATGCGTTTGTCGGTGAAATAACAAATCTTATCGCGGAATATCACGACAACAATCTTCCTTACAGAGCTATAGTAGGTTACGTCCAAGATACGTACATTCCCAACATTCACCGCAATTACGTTGCTCTTCGGCGTATTTCAAGCGATTCTGCTTCGGAATTCCATCAGAGAACAGAAAATACCATTTTACAGGAACCGCAAAACCAACTTCGCGATTACTTCCTCTTCTTTTTCAGAACTTTAAACGACATCCAAATATAAAACGAACCCGCAAAAAATACCAGACCAATAGGCCGCAAGGATTTAAAGTCACAGTCTTTAAGTTATAATAATAATATGGATATCACAAAAGTTGACATAGGTCGTGACCCAGAATTCGATGAACTTCTGAAGAGTATTCATTTCTCAATGCTGTGTCCCGATAATCAAGATGATGATATCATAGAGATAACCCCGTTGCGAATAGTGAGCGTTGTTGTTTGCACGGAGTTGAAAGATACGACGTTGGATTTAAAAAGGATATTTCAGCATTTGGATAAAACTACGGGGGAAAACGGCGATTCTTCTGAGGAAATAAAGTACGAGCCCGAAAGGCCGAGTAAAAAGGCTCCTAAAGTGAAGGGAAAGAAAAATATGTTTTACAATTGTTTATTGTGGAAGGTCCAAGTTAGGGATGGTCCGGGCGAACACGGTCTCATGAACGTTAGCATAAAATGTTTTCCAAACGGTAAGTTTCAGTATGCGGGGTTCAACACCATTCACGCGATAAATTTGGTTACGAGAATTATATCGTCAAGATTAAGACAAATAGAAGGTGCAATGACGCCTAATGTTACTAAGATAGAGAGTCCCTCTATTATTCAGATAAATAGTTGCTTTTATATATTAAAAAACAAGAAATGGCAGTTGAAACAGATAACTCTTAATCAGCTGCTATTAGAAAAAGAGCACGTTTCGGTTGGTGGAAACGTGTTAAGTTCAACGTTTATGCCAGAAAAATACCCTGGAATAAACGTCAAATTTAAAATAGGCTCTTCCGATAAGAAATTGACGCTGCTTATTTTTGCAACAGGTTCGGTGCTAATTAACGGGTATAACGACCTGTATTATTACAGAGAAGCTTACTATATGATTTGCAAACTAGTTCACGAACATCGTTCGGAATTAATCATAGAAAATTTCCTTTCATAAAAATTACATTTATCGGAAATTACATTTCCGTATCAGTCGCCGAAGAGTCTGACACGTAAGCATCTTCGTCAATATCGTTCATTTTACTCGATGTGCTCGCTTTGCTCGCTTTGCTCGCTTTGCTCGCTGTGCTCGCCGGTTTATTATTCGGTACAAAACTCACCACGGAATCTTTCATTTCAAACGTCCCCTTGTTATCTGGCTCCAGAATTTCGGCGTTTTCTTGCTGCTTTTTTGGAGTTTCAGGTATTTTAAACTGAACTTTAAGATTCCCAGGCGGAACTGACGACGCTTCCTTTGACGACCCCTTTGGCAAAGGTCCAGATTTCATCGTTTCCAACTGTTCGAGTCTCTTTGAGATAGACACCAAGTGCACTTCTGTATTCTTTTTGTCTTGGTTGTATTCTTTCATCATGAAATATAACAGCACCAGAATGCCGGCAGAGAGGACTACAGGTAGTATATCAGCTATTTTGACTTCTCGCGGTAAAGGTTCCGCGATTGTTTGAGGTTTAGATGAACTTGGCTGTTTGGATCCGTATTTTGATGAAGTCCTTGATGGAGATGGCGCGGGATTTGAGTATTGTTCCGTGTTCATGGTGGTATTATATTTACTTTTTGTTTTTTAAATATTAACTCGGACGCACGTATAAGATGTTTTCGTTGTCTATTTTATCTTGTATGGAATCTGTTTCTTTTTCGTGAATGTTAGAGAAAATGTTTTGCGTGAATTGTTCTTGTTTAATAACTTCTTCCTGTTTAATGCAGTGAGCGCTCGTTTTGAGGTCTATTATCTGTTGTTCCGTGATAACATCTGTAGTCTTACTTTTCGTTATTTCCACGATTTTGGCAAAATCGAGTTTGTTTTCGCACAATAAAACCTTGAGTTTATTCAAAAGTTCCGTGTATACTATTTCCGCGTCTTTAAATTCGGTTTCCCGTACTAAAGTTTCACCTATAGTCTTGAGTTCTTTTATGCAATCGTAGTAGGATTTAAGTAGTTGTTGTGAATCTGTTGCAAATTCGGGGATTGGTGCGCTGTCCCAACCGTCACCTAACGAATCGTAGAAATTGTCTATTAATAGAAAAGTATCTTTTAATCCATCTATTTTGGTTTTTAATTCTGAATTAATTGCGGTTTCTATTGGTGGTTCCCAATCGAGATATTCCAGAGATTTTTTAACTAATTTCATAACCTTAAAAGCTTTGATAAACATATTTACTCCTTCCTCGTCTATAATTTCTTTTACGGAGTCCTTTTCCTTATAGTTACCTAATTTCGAAAGCTTTACGGCCATTTTAGTCAAAAGTTCAGAATAAACAAGCGTTTCCTGCTCGAGAGAGTGGTCGCCTGAGGATATGTAATCGGCTAAAGTCTCTTTATACAAAGAATAAACGTCGAGCAAAATTTCTTTCTTTGGAATTGGGATTTCTTTCTTCTCCTCGATATTAAACAATAAAGAGTACCCAAAGGCAGATGCAATAACTGCATACACAAGATATTTTTGCTGATTTATACTCATTTTGAAAGTGGTCGTATTTGAAAATACCAATATAAAAGCAATTAATCCCCACAGAAATAAGGCCACATGCCCTAATGTTTTCCTGAAATATCCCAAAACAGGCAAATTCGGAAAAAAAAGAACAAACGTCACTGCTATAGCTGCAACAAGAGGTATCAGTATATTTTTAAATACACTTTTAACAGTACCGCGTTCAACCATACCAGCTTCTGGGTATTCTGTCCCTGGAGAATCTGGCTGCAATTCTAGTATTTCCGACATTATTTAATATAAACCCTCTATTTTTTTTTCATTTGCTTCTCGGCGTTCTTATTACTGATCTTTTGCGAAATGACGACCTTTCTGACGTACCTACCGTGTATATCCTATCAAATATTGTGGCAGCTTTAACCCTTGAACTGTAAGCCATAAATTCGGCGAGATCAGTTTCGTCGAAAAACGCCTGTATTAGTCTCTTTATGTCTTTTTTACCAGGCGCCTTATTCTTGTACTCTTTCTTTCTTTCAAAAGTGTATACTTTGTTGTCGCCCATTACTTCAACTTTATTCGTACCATCTGTAATAGCCTTTTTGTGCATCTTACTTTTTATCCACGCCTCTAATTTTTCGTGCTGATTTCTGGTTTCTTTCAACTTTCCTTTGCAAACTTCCATTTCTCTTTCTAAAATAGACATCTGTTTCAGCTTTCTGGAAAAACGCTCTTCTTCTGTCTCGAGCTTTGCAGAGGTATTATCTCTAAGTCTAGACGATATACTGTTCAATGCAGTCAACCTACCGGTATCTATGGTAGTCGTAGAACATCTGCTAATTACGCTCATACTTAAAAATACCCACGATTTTAGTTCTAAAAAATAAACGCCACTATTTATCAACACAACGATGAAACTCAATTTGAAGCAAACTTGCTATTGCAATAAACCAGTAACGATAGTGAGTGACTTAAAAAGAAACGTGGTGGTAAGAAAATGTCCTGTTTCTAAAAAAGTGTTTCTTGATATAAAATTTGTTAAAACAATCAGCGGTAATGGTTTTAGTGGAATTGAACTTGTAGAGTCGGAAAAAGAAGGAGTACCGTGTTCTTATTACGACGAAATAAAAATAGAAGTCAAGAAAAGAAGCTGGGTTCAAAAGTGGAAGGTATTCTGCGAAGGTGTTGTGAGCTGTGCTCTTGAACGGTCCGTTCTACAACAATTAACAACATCCCCAGAAGAAGACTTCAAACGGACTATACAAATGTTGATTCAAAAAGTGGAAACGAGAAATTCATTTAACCCGATGAACTGGGAAACAATAGACAAACTGAACTTTTACGCTATTCAGCATCTACTAATAGAACCTTGGAATATGTCTGGACCGAATAAGGAAACGTTTGAGGAATTCTTCGAACGTTTCAAAAAACATCCCGTCATTGACAAAAGTTACATTCTTTACAAAAAGAAGTACTTTGAATTCGTCGAAAAGAAAAGAAACAAGGCACGAGTGAGAGAAAAAAGTATAGCTTCGCTGTCTATATTTCCTAGACTGCAATCGCACGCCAGAAAATCTCTGAAAAAGGCAGAAAAGAAAAAGAGACAAGAAATGAATAAATTCGCCGTGAATTTACAGACAGAACAATTCGAAAAAATATACTATAACATTAAAAAATCCGATACCAAATACGAATCCTGCGAAGGTATAGATGATATAGAATACATAGATGATGCAACTAACGACTTCGAGTTCGAAAATGAAAGCGAAGATACGGGAAGTGTGAGCTCTTCTATTAAGGACAACGAAGAAGATGAAGAAGAGGAAGAAGAGGAAGAAGTCGATGAAGATGAAGAAGAATACGAAGAAGAATTCAACGTTGATTGGTAATATTAAATTCTTGATTATAAATAAATGACTAACGATTCAAATATCCATAACGGTATGATGACGAAAGTGTGGGGACCCCCTGGGTGGTTTTTCTTGCATTGCATTACGTTTGGATTTCCCGTGGACCCAACTAAGTTTGACGAGGAAAAGGAATTACCCGAAAATACCACGAGAACCGCTTACTACAACTTTTTTATGAATGTCGGCGATATTCTACCTTGTAAATACTGCAGAGAATCTTACAAAGAATTTCTTAAACACGAAAATGTAGGGCCTCCCGACGTAACAAATAGGGACTCGTTGGTCGAGTGGTTTTGGAAAATGCATAATAGAGTGAATGCAAAGTTAGGCGATAAATACGAAGATGCAGATCTCGATAGCATCAAAGAAAAATACGAAGAATTCAGGGCGCGTTGCGATAAAAATAAGATAGAGAAGGGGTGCTCCGTGCCCCTGAACGGCAAAAAACTTTGTAGCAAGGTAGAGATTTATCCTTGTACGATTTCTTCTGATTCTTTCGAAATAGAAGGTTTTACTCAAAGTGGCGATGGGTCTGACAATTTTACGGGTTGTAAAAAGAGAGACCTTCTTATTTTAATCTGTGGCCTTATTGTTTTAAGAATATTGTTTGGAATTTTGTCTGAAATCTTTTTTTCACGATGATTCTATATATTTTTACGGAATGCGATTAATTATACCTCAAGTAAAATACTTAAAAACACGCGATAATCGATATTAATAATGGAAACTCACTACGAGTATGCACCAAAATTAGAGGGATCTACATATAGCGATTTCTTAGATGATATACCAACAAATATGACATCATATTCATGTAAGTGCCCCAGATCAACTGGTAAATATAACTCCAAGGCTCGTTTAATTCAACATATAAAAAGAGACGGTCACAAAGCCTGGTTGATTTCTTTGAACGAAAATAACCAAAAATCAGATATCTGCACTAAAATAGAACCCCCAAAAGAATATATAACGCCCGATATTATCACAGAATTAAAACCAGACATCGTCGCGCAAGACATCGCTCTCGACATAGTTGACACCGTAATAGAAAACGTCGTAGAAAACGTCGTAGAAAACGTCGATGACAAAGTTGAAGAAGGTTATGTATCGGATAGATACGCAGGTTTATCTGATGCGCCGTTTGAGGAAGAACAATACGATTACGAAGAACGTATTATAAATTTGCAAGTTCAAATTAATGATTTAAAGAATCGCATTAAAATATTAGATTCGGAACTGTGTCATCAAAAAAATGTGTTTGCGATCATTATATTAGGAGCAATGGCGGTGATAATACCGAAACTGTTCGAAAAGAATTAATTTAAATGCGACATATTTTATCGCGCAAAGGTTTTGCTCTACAATGTGGGCAATTTCCCTTTTGTTCGTTCCATTTTAAATAACATTCATTGCAGAGTTTATGCAAGCAATAGTAATTTAACGTCATAAATTTGTATTGTTTTCTGCAAACGGAGCACTCCGTGATTTTTGCATTTTCATCGGCGAAACACTTCCAATTTCTTTGAATTCGAATCGCTGATTTCTTTCGTATAAAATAAAACACGCTCTCTCCACCTTCGCAGCCTTCGAATATTGCTCCTGCTTCCCCTCCAACAATGCCTCTGAGATTGTCCTCTGTCATATTTAAGATTGATTCGATATTTTAAATTATTTTAACCGAACTCACTTAAAGCATAATACGTATTTTATTTATAACGATGAAAACATTACTTGATGAAAGAGGTTACGGCATTCTCAAAACAGAAATCGACCCAGAAACGCTCAAAAAACACAAAAAGGCACTCTGTTTCAAACCCGTCGTACTGCAAGGATACGACTTTGCACCCCCCAAACCCGTATGCATGTACCGAGAAAGCCCAAAACGTATTTGGATGCCGAAATTTTACGGAATAAAACACTTCGGGCCGCCAGCCCACTCTAACGAAAGACAGGGCGAACCAATCGACGCTGAATTTAACGGCTCTCTTAAATCAGAACAACTTAAAATTATGAACGACGTTTTACCCGTTATAAAAGATACGGGAGGTGGGATTCTATGTTTACCAACCGGCTTCGGTAAAACGGTGTGTGCCATATACATAGCGTGCCAACTCGGTGTTAAAACTCTGTGGATAACGCACAAAACAAATCTTATGGAACAAACAAAAGAAAGATTCGAAACATTCACAAACGAAACAGTAGGTATAATCCAACAAAATACAATGGATACAAACCACCCATTCGTTATGGGTATGCTCCAATCCATATCAATGCGAGATTACCCTCCCGAGCTTTTTAAACAGTTCGGTCTCGTCATTTTCGACGAAGCTCATCACGTTCCAAGTCAAGTATTCAGCCGCTGTCTGTGGAAAGTATCGTGTAGATACACGTTGGGTTTAAGCGCGACCCTGGAAAGAAAAGACAAGCTAACTGACATTGCAAAAATATCTATAGGTCCCATTCTTGCCACGGTCGAAATGCAACTTAAAATACCAGTAGTCCGCAGAGTTCGCGCCCAATACGACGATGACAACTTAAAAATAGAGCACCTTAACAAGGCTGGCAAACCAGACACTGCAAAATTGCTAAATGATACCATAAATGACGCAAAAAGAAACAGCATAATTTTAAGGGAAGTGGAATCCGCATTCAAAGAAGGGCGTTCAATTCTTATTCTCTCGGACCGCGTCGCCCACTGCCAAGAACTGTATCGCAGATTAAAGTATAACCTTCCTTTCCGCGAAGACGGCGAAGATAACGTTGGGTTGTACATTGGGAGCAGAAAAAAGGAAGATTTAATGCTGGCTAATTATTGCCCCGTTATTGTTGCCACTTATAATATGTGCGCTGAAGGTTACGACAATTCAAATATAAACACGGTGGTGTTATCAACGAGCAAAAGAGATATCCGCCAAGCAGCCGGTAGAGTTTTAGGTCTCAGAAGCGGCGGAGGGTTTAGACCGTTGATAATAGATATTGCAGATAGCTGGGGTGCTGCGCTCAATCAGGCGTATGCTAGAAGTCGTTGGTATCAAGAAAACGGATTTGAAGTTAAGAATGTGGGATTTAAGAAGGTGCAAACCGAAACGGTTGTTGAAAAGTACAAGCCCACAGATTTTCAGATTGATGAATAATAAAAATATTTGCTTTTAGCAAAATGCCTAATTCCTCCTCGCAACGCACAAAAGAAACTGTTCGAAACCTCAAGAGAGTAAGAAGTAACTTGAAACAAATGGATAGAGACATGTTCGCCTGGGAACAGGAACAGAAGAAAATAAACATTAAAAAGCTCAAAAATAGAATCGCCCGAAAAAAAAGAAAACTTAGAAAAATAAATACCGCTTCGCCGCCGCAACCGATCTCTAATAACGATAAAAAACCTGTTATTAGACGTCGTCCGCAAAAAGCCAAAACTATGATTTCTGGCTCTGGTAAATTTACTTTGTGGGTTAAACCTGGTTTCAAAGTTACATCTGTTCGAGTTCTCAAACGACGTCTTATTATCAGCGCGTCAAAAGATAAAAAGAAAAAGTAAAATCGGTTACTTTCGTTTTTCTGAACGCTCCGAACGCTTTTTGCGTTCAGGTTTTTTCGCGGGTTGTTTTTTCCCGCGACCCGCTTTAGATTTTTTACCAAAGCCGGTCGTAATTTCTCTTGACATATCTCCGATTTGTTTTACAAGTGTGGCTAATCCAGTGTTTATTTTCGCTATGTCGTTGTCGTATTGTTTGTATGCGCTTTTATATTCTATTGAAGATTCCGCGTTCATATTGTTTAATAATATCATCGCTTTTAGAATTTCGTCGTTTCCTTGTCCGCTTTTCTTTGCATGATCGAGTTGCGTTGCCAACGCCGTGGCCTGATTGGATAATTTTAGGTTTTCATCTTTTAACTGCTCTAATCGCGCATTTGACCTCGTCAATTCAGCTCTAATATTTTCGAGCCTTTTTTCTCTCTCGCTCACTTCTTTACTCAGTCTCTTCGCTAAACCCTCCGAAGTTTCCTTAAGCGCTCTTTCTTTTTTCAATTCCTCTCGCAAAGTAATGATGGTTTTATCAACGGCAGCTTTATCTCTATTCAGCGCATCGTAATTATTTTTTAACTGTTCTAGTTCGGTGTCTATGCTCGTGGCCTTATCTTTTTCTGCCTTTATTTGCTTGCTTAACGCGCCTCTATCGGCTTCCCACCTGCGCCCTTTATCTGCTAATGCTGCCTCAAGCCTTTCCGTCGCTTTTGTGTTTGCGTTGCGGATAGCTTCTTCTTGCGCTCTTCGCATATCCTCCATTTCAGTCGTATAACGTTCCTGGACCGCTGCCAGTTGAATTCGTAGTTCGTTTGCTCTTTCTAGTCCTGTTAACTGCGCTGCTTTCTCTGTCTCTAACAATTGTCTAACGTTCGCTAATTGCAACTCGGTCTCTTCGAGTTTTCTTTTTTCCGCATCTATTTGCGCGGTTAATCCCGTGATTCTCGTGTTATTAGCTTCCTCAGTACTTTTTAGCTTCTCAACCTCGGCAGTTTTACTATTAAGCTCCCTAGTTAGCCTATCTCTCTCTATTATTAAGGTTCCGTTAAGCTCTTTTAATTTCTGTTGGCGCGTTTTTAAGTCGGACACGTTAGTCTTAAGCAATTCTACGTTTCGATTAAGTTCTCTCGCTTGTTCAACCGCCTTTCTGTATTCTTCCGAATCGGCTACGTCGCTTGTCTGTAATTGTGTGGGTTTGTATCCTTTGGTCAGCTGAGTTTGAATATCCGAAGTAGGTATTACAGAAGATTTGACACCGTGGTCGTGCGAACTCTCGGCGTCGTAAAACACATCTTCACCTGGTTGTCCCGCTCTTGGCGAGACCCATGTTTTATGGTGGTCTTTCGAGGGTGGTGTAGGAGGTCGCGGTTGAGAAGGCGGTGGCGTAGGAGATCGTGCAGGAGAAGGCGGTGGGATTTTTACACCGCCTCCGCGACGTGGTGCGGGTGGGAGAAGGGTAAATGCACCACCTTCAGCATACGGGCTAGTGACCGGTGTCGGTTTGGGGGGAATTCGCTCTCGTTTTGGTCGTTGAGCTCCAAAATATGTGGCTCTTGCGAGTTTTACGGCGTATGTTTTTTTAGAGGGGTGTTTTTTGGCAAAAGATAGGAGTTGGTGGGTTACTTTTTCGCGTGAAGTTCTCTTAATGGCCTTATTGATAATATCGTAGTGTGATTTAACCATCTTTAGAATAAAGCAACTATTTTTTTTTGCTTTTGGATGATTTTTTTCGTTTTTTATTAGAACAAAGCGCTTTAGTTTTTTTAATATTGTGTTTCAGTTTATGTTGTATTTTAACTGTTAATTTTTGAAGATAAATAGAATACGCGTGCAATTTTTCCAAGTGGTTTTTGTATTTCTTTAGCGTTTTTCTGCATTTTTCCAGCGCTTCAACCACGTCCGACTCTTCCAACTTATCGCTCAACTCTTCCACTTTCTTCTCTATTTTGGAATTTGAAGGGCAATTACACCCCTTTTCTTCATTCCTTTTATCCAATTTTTCGTGTTCCCTTTTAACCGTTTCTTTCAACTCTTCTAACGTTACCATCAAAGATTTCATTTTATCAATCGCCTCTTTAGCCGCAGCCTTATCTTTTTCGTTTTGTTTATGTAACGCTTTAAGTTCCTCATCATTTGGTTTATTACCACCCAATCCACCTCTCATTAACATCAATGGTAATAGCATATTACTCATTCCGCCTTGCGGTCTTTGCGGTCCTTGCGGTCCTTGCGGTCCTTGCGACCTTTTCGATGGAACCGAAGAGACGCTTTTTTTTGAACGACTTCTAGTAGATAGACTGGACTCACTGGAGTCAGCGGGTGATGACTCTCCATCAAATCGAGATGCATCATCATCTCCTCCCCTTCCCTTGGCCCGTATCTGCTCTTTACGCCGCGCCATGGCGCGGTCTGTCCTTTTATCTTTTGACGCCTTCGGCTTTTGAGATTTTTCGTGAATCTTCTGTAATTGGATCATGTTATCCCTTTCCATTTTCTTTTTCTTGTCAGATAGCGCTTTGAGTTCACGGATTATACCTGGTGGATTTCCTCTAGCTCGTAGAGCCGTGCGATCTGCAGCGCGCCTTCTCCTAGTTAGTTTTTGTCCGAATACTCTTTTCTTTTCCTGAAAAATCTCTTCTTGTGATGCACCAGGCATCTGCTTTATTGGTTGGCTCCATATTGCTTGTATTCTTGCTCTTTCCTCTTCTGAATCGGAGCGGGACATGGGGTTTAAATATCTTTAGTAATGATAAAGAAATAAAAATGGGAATAGCTGCAAAGATAAAACGAGCGCAAGCAGACGGAACGAAATATATTATATTTTGGTCGCCAGGATGTCCTTACAGCGAAGAAGCCAAAAAGTTGGGATTAAAAATCCGTTCAAAAGGCGCAAAAGTGCGAATAATAAAAGTGAGCCACATAGCGAATAGAAAAGAAATAGAAAGAGACGCTATGGAAATGGCAAGTGTTATACCTCAGACCACGGCGCAATATGGCGTGTCGTGGCCTCAAATATTTAAGCTATCAAAAAATAAAGTAGAACATTTATCGGGAGGTTACGAAGAATTTAGTCAAACAGTTTAATTTTGTCCTTCCATTCTTTCATGGTTCTAACGGTGCCTTCGCCGTAGAGACTGGGAGGAGGCTTATCTGAAAGTTGGTGGGTGAGATACCTGTATCTTTGGACGGCGTCCTTGTTTAATTTGCGAAATTCGGGCGAATCAACCCATATTTTGGGACAATCGTGCCGACCGTATTCGTGAGAACAAACGCATTTTCCAGGATGAAAAACGGTCCAACCCCTGGTGAATAAGCGTGCAGAAAGCAGTATCTCTTCACCCTGAAATATGTGCTGAAGATTTGGATCGAACGGTATTTCTTTAAGGAACGGATCCGCGAGAAAAAATAAGAAGTTGGCGCTTACAAAAAACCCGATGCTGGGCTCTTTTGTTGCGGGAATTATGGAGCCGCAAGCTATGATGTGGTCGTCTTTATCTTTGGCCCACTTTTGGGTTATGCTCTTTACGGGAATATCGGACGTGGGTAGATTTTGAGGAGGATAGCACGTAAAGACGCATTTTTCTTTCTCGAACGGTTTAATCTGTTGTAAAATATCGGTGTCCCAACCAGGGCAGAATTTCATGTGTGAATCGATTTGGAGATACCATTTTTCGTTTCCGTGGAGCGTAGAAGCTAAGAATCTTGCCCAAGCGGGTCCCTTAGCTTCTACGTTTCTCATAACTTTTACGTTTGGTTCTGCTTTAACGCGGAATTTGTCATTGGGTAGGTTTTGTTCTATGACGGCTATTGTTATATTTTTGGGGTGGTCGGCGTTTTTGATAATATCTCTAACGGTTACCTGAGCCTGAGGGTCTCTGTAGGTGACGATGCTGATAAATATGGTATCATTTGTCATTTTACATAAGTACATCTAATAAAATAGACAAAGCGACCGCTTGGGTGCCGGTGATTTCTTTAACGCCAAAAGATTTCGCAACGCTCATGTTGTAAAGGTAGCTTCCTAGAGCGTATACGAGAAGTAATCTTAGAACTACGACTAAGATGAAAACCATTAGCATCATGCCTACGGATGATTCATCGTCTTCGGTGGCGGGGCTCTGGGTAAATTTTTCGGAAAGGAAGTTGCTGAAAGATAAATGTCTTAATACGCCTTCTATTAATTTAAGCATTGTTGTTATTATAATGTAAATATTTTAATTTTTATTTAATTTTTTAAAAGTAATTTTGAAATGAGTATAGTTTGCAATATGCTGAGCATAAGAATGCAAAAAATAACCAATATATGTATTGTAATTGTTCTATTATATCGAGCGAGAAGATTGTCTGCTATATTATCCAGAGTGTTTTTAATGAATGGTATTTCTTCTAATTCTTGCGTTTGTTTTTGTAAATCGTTTTCCATATTTAAAAGTAGAAACCTTAATAATTTAGATGGAACTAACGCCGTTTAGAAATTTGCCAAAAACAGAAAAAACATTAGAATATACAGCTACCGCGGATTTATCTTTAAAATACAAACCCGACAAAATAGACGATTTTGTAGGAAATAAATCTGAATTAGAAACTACAAAATCGTGGATATTAAATCACGATTCCCAGGAGAAAATGGCTATTATGTACGCCCCCTCCGGAGTCGGAAAAAGCCTTTTATTAGAACTAATACAAAAAAAATACAGTGACACTATGAATATCGTAACAACCAAAGATAAATCTATGGACGAAATTAGTTCTATACTGAAAGGCGATCATCAACCCACCATTTTAGAAGTTTTTAACGATGTCATCGCCAAAAAAAACAAACTCATACTAATCGACGATATAGACCTCAAAATACAATCAGAAAAAGAATTTATGAACATCGTATCCGAATGCGTTAAAAAAAATAACGTGCGCGTTTTTTGCACGGCATCATCTGCAATGATACGAAAACTCAACAAAATTAAAAATATAAAAAACATAATATTCAACAGAGTAAACCAAGACGATCTTAAAAATTTCGTAAATAAAATAGTACGCCTCGAAAGAAAAAGAACCCCCCACGACTTCTGCGAACACACTTTCAAACAATCCAACGGAGACGTTCGCGCCACAATTAAAAATCTCGAAATCACACTCGTCAAAAATACCAGAAACATCGTCATGGACCGCGATCAAGAAATACTCACGCCAGATCTAGTTTCAGAACTTATAGGAAACACCTACAAAACATTCGAAGATAAATACCGCATGAGCCAATGCGATACTTTTTCTCTAATTTACAGTTTGCACCAAAACTACCCTCAAGCCGTTTGCTCTCTCGAACAAATGAGCGATATAGCAAACGATTTCAGTCTTATGGATTCTTTAAGAAACAACATTTCCATCGACACTATTAGCATCAACGACTGCGCTCACGGTGTTAGCGTTCCAGTAACTAGGCTGACGTCGTCTTTTTACGAACAAAAAATAAAGCCAAAGAAGACCATAGTTATTTCACCGTATAAAATTATATCCAGTTCGAATCAACGGATAATAAGTAAAAACAAGGTGGAGAACGCGTGCAAAGTTTTAAATCTAAACTTCGGCGTCAACAATCCTGAGGTTCTCGAGGCCATTAAGCTTCTGGCTACCAAAGAGAAGCGTAAGGACGATTTTACGTGGTTTTTTACCAGATTTGCTTCCAAAAAGAAAAGCGGAGGCTTAAAAAAGTCTTCTGCTACGAAGCATTAGATTGTGAAGAAGCTTTCGGTCTTTCGCATTTTTAAAAGAAACCGCCTCGTACATCTTAAATAATCTTACGACGTTTCTGTATTCTTCCAGAGATTTCGCTCTCTTCCACATAGTAATAACGGAAGCCGTGGAATGAAGAGCCTTTCCAAACTGAGTTTTTTTCTCACCCTTCAAATTTTCGAGTTCGTCGTCGAGAATTTCGCTCTCTTCGTCGTCTTCCTTTTCTTCTTTTAAATACATAAGTTTCATTTTGGTGTCTTCTATTTCTTCGTCGAGTGATTTCTTTTTTGTAGGTTTCTCGTCAAAGCGCTTCTTCCTATTGTCTGAAGCGCGAGCTGCGGGATCCATGTTATCGTTTTCCGAGAATTCTTCCAGTTCTTTATCTAGGCTGGAGTGCCCCAGGGATTTTATCAGGTCTAACACCGTTCTTCGCGTGTTAGAATCTTTGGGTAACTGTGCAAAAAGGCCTTCGCAAAAGAATGCGGGTTTAACTGTATCGGAGTAGCATTTTATGAACTTTGTTCTGGATTTGCAGAATGGTTGGAACATTTTTCTGGTGCTTTTGTTTATGTAATCTTGGTTTTTGTCTGGTTTTTCTTTTGTTTCTTTTTCTTCGCTGTAGCGTTTCTTAAATTCCGTGTGAAGAATTAACCGTTCGTACTCGAGATAAATTGCAGGGTGGAAAAAGCACGAAAACCATCGCTCCCAATACTTCTTCTTCTGTTTCTTATCTTGTTTTACCGTGTTTTTGTAATTCTTCACGTTTGTTACGAACTTCGTATTCGTTTCGTTGGTAGTTCCTCCAAAGAACCCAGTCTTTTTCTTCCAAGACACTTTCGTTACCGGGAGGTCGATTGAAATTTTAGAAGGTGTAGTGATATTAAACGCACCGCTGGATGTAAACTGAGAATCAAAAAAGAATTTAGCGACTATGTCTTTGAAATCATCCAAGTTTAATCCATTTTCATCGTATCCGCATTCGCGTCTTACTTTCCACGCGCCTCTCGCGCTTATTTGTTCCGTTGTTTCTTTCATATTAATATTAATCCACATTTTTTTTTTAATGTTTGCCAATATTAATATGCCAAAAAATAAAATAAAAACAGACGATCCAGAACGAATAAGACTCATGTACAGAGCTGCCCTCCAAGAAAAAATGAAAAGATGGAACTGCACGCATCCCAATAAAAAAAAAACAAATTCACTGCAGAGAACTTCTGCTCCTTATAATAAAAGTAATTCACGCTTTCCCCATATACAGAACCGCTTTCCCAGAAGCAACACCTAAACAACTCGAAGCTCTTTGGAAAAAAACCTCTAAAAAGGTATCCCCCTCTTCCAGCTCCACCAGTTCTTTAAAAAGCGACCCTGGCTCCCCTCGCGGATTAGAATTAAGATGCCCTCGTTGCGAATCTACCGACATAGTTCACAGCGGCTTCGCTGGCGCGGACGTGGTTTGCACCAGATGCGGACACACTTGGCTTTTGATTGGAGGAGACAGATACGGGCCAGATCTCGGAGAAAAGGCTTACGGTAGGTGGAAGTTGCCAGCTTTTACGGAATATGTAGATAAAAAGGGTAAGGTCGTAGAAACGGGGTTTCCTAAAATTTTTGGCAAGGAGAACAGACCGGCAGACGAGCAGTATTTTCAAAAAATCGTGGAAGAATTCGTGCAAACTTTTGCCGAGTTTAAAAAGGAGTGGGAGATTGGAAAATACAACAACCTTCTCCAGATAACCGCCTCTATTCTGGGGGAGTACATGAAATCTTTGCCTGACGGTAAGGGTCTTCCGAAAAAATACAAGAGAAATTCGTTGCTTGCCGTGATGACTTATTACGGCAATGTATTGATGGGTGCGGGTCTAGAATACGACCAACTTGCCGAAATTTTTGGAGTCCTTCCTTCAGATATGGACGCCGTGAAAAATAAAGAAATGGAGGTTTTCTGGACCACAAAACAAGGGTCTAAAATATTCGCAGACCTTTTACCTCTTCTGTCTGCTAAAAAAATAACATATAACGAAAGTTCTCCTACCGATTTAGAAACTGCGACTTTTAATAGAATAAAAGGCGTGCAGGGTATTACAAAACTCGGCGTCAAGGCCTTTATTATGAAACTAAGAGACGATGACTTTAAAAAATTAGAAACAGCCTCTGTGCCGCACAAGAAAATTAAACTTCAAATGGAAAAGGTCGAAAATTACTTCGACGACCATCCGTCAGAATTGGATTCTTTACTTTCCAATATTTAGAATCAATTCCGTAACCGCAAAAAGAACTAAAACTCTCATAGCCGTAGTTTTTGCGCTAACTTTCTTTGATTTTTCAACCATTGTTTCCCCGTTGAAATTTTCAAGATCTGTTCCTTTCCATATTTCTGACCCGTGATAATTCGCATACAGCGTATATCCGTGCATTTTTAATAACTCAGACGTTTGTTCTCTAGCCTCGTGGTCTTTTTCGAAATTTATGCACCACACGCCAACTGGTACGTCCCAATTCATTTGTTTTAAGATGTTTGTAACGTTCCCTTTTATACAGAACAAATCTACTGCTGTAGTTTTTGCGGCTTTCAGTATGTCATTTAGTTTTCCCTTTTCTGTCCCAACGTATATATCGGTGAATTTGTTTCCCTTCCCGTATCTGTTTTCGGTCAGATCGTTTAATAAATCGGGGGTCTCCTGTAATATCCCTTTCCATCCCAAATTTTGAAATGCTAAGGTGTGGTTGTTTTCTATGCCGTTTCCAGCTCCTAAATCTACGTAGAACCCAGGATTCATTCTGTCAGCGAAAAAATGGTCGTATATAAAACGATCTTCGGCGTGTCTGCTGTACGAATCCTTCATTATTTAACTATTACCCAAGATTTTATGCGGTCTATAAATCATTATTATTATCAAACTTATTTCCAAAATGCCGCAATTTTACGGAAATATCAACTCAAATAACGGGTCTGGATTTCGCTCATTCTTAAAAGCAATTCTTATGACCCTCATAATGACATTGATTAGCCTCGCCATCAACTATTTTATCACCTACATGGAGGGCTCTGCATCCTCTAACTCTTTAGACATTTCCTCCATGTGGAACATCTACAACAACTACGGAATCAACCCCATGTCCCTTTCCAGCTACGAAAAAGACGTATTCACCAACATCGTCAGAAGCGAAGACATCGACATCGACTTCAAAGACATCGGAGGAAACGAAACCCTCAAAGATAACATAGATAGGCTCGTCATTAAACCCACCCTAAACCCCAACATATACTCTGGAAGAAACCTCCTCAAACCCCCAAACGGAATCATCCTTTACGGACCTCCCGGAACTGGAAAAACCATGATGGCTCGGGCCGTCGCTAAAAGAATAGGCGGGTGCTTTATTAATGTAACAAGCGCCCTCATAGAAAACAAGTTTTACGGCGAAAGCCAAAAAATAGTGGCCGCGATATTCTCTATCGCCGATAAAATAAAGCCTTGTGTAATTTTCTTCGACGAAATCGACGGTCTCTGCGGAACCAGAAACATTCTAGACCAAAGTCACGTCACGAGCGTAAAAACATCGTTGCTCGCGGAAATGGACGGCATTCACCAGAGAGACCCAGGTGTGATAGTTTTCGGCGCCACTAACAGAATTGACAACTTGGATGCCGCTCTCAAGAGGAGGATGCGGCTCCACATCAAGGTTGATCTTCCCGATAAAGATTCCAGGAAGCAAATTCTGGAAAAAGTAGTAAAGGGGGAGCCCTTGGACGATGACGTGAGCTTGGAAGAACTCGCGGAAAAAGCGGATGGTATGTCGGGTTCGGACCTGCACGAGTTGTGCAAATTGGCGGCGCAGTACGCGATTAAAGAAAATTCCGGGGAACGGGACTCTATATTGATTAATAAGTGCAACTTTGACTCGGCGTACTGCGATCTAACCGAGCAGTAAGTTTATACTGTACGAACCCAAAAAGGGTTTTATTTTTATTGGTCGTCTTTAAAACCTCAACTCGAACGTGTTCGGTATGTTCGTTACCCGTCCTATTAGATATTCCGTGCTTCCGTAGAGTTTTGTCGCATTTTTATACCCAAACTGCAAAGACAATACCGCTAAAAACATTGTTAATATAATTACCGTCTTCGCGTAATTATTTTGCGGCTTGTACTTTATTGGTTCCAATACCATCATGCGTTTTGCCGATAAAATTGGAGTCGGAGGCGGTGACGAAGACCTCTTCCTTTTTAAAGAGCAAGGCAACGTTATAGGGAATAAGTCTTCGTTGTCGTTAATCTCTACAGATGGGAACATACCTTCGCTTTTTCGTTTATAGTTCATTATTTACAATTACAAGCGCGCAAACTCTACGACGCATCTGGCTGGTATTTTTTAAAACTACTTAAATAATTTACATTTTACGGGTTCCACACACGGCGTTCGTTTTACCTTTTCCCGCCAAATATTTACGGTCCAGGTACTTCATGTCTCTTGTTAAGACGTTGCAATGCTTGTATTTTGCAGTTCCAGGGGAGCTGTTCTTCCTATATATACGCAAGGCGTTCAGCCTGGCCTTCTTCTTTTGGGCCGCCGAACGAACTGTTATCTTGTCCATCGTGCTTTTTTTATTTATTTCCGCGTCGAGAGCAGACCTTCTCTTTTGTGCGGATTCGTCGAGCTTGTACTTGCGCTTTCCCTCGTACTTGTTCTGGGATATAAATATTTTTAGGGCCATCTTAATAGTGGCAAATATTAATATTGTATATTTCTGGCATCTTTATTTGTAGATGCCGACATACTCAATAAAAACCCCACGTTTCTACTCTGGCTGCGTGAAGATTCCTCATTGCATTGAATCCGCTGTCGAAATAAACTGCGTCTATGAATTCCGTTACAAACTTTGATATAATCCGATGCGCCGTTTTCAAATTCATCGATGATTTTGGCTCCACGATACCTTTCTGCTTGGCTGATTCCATAATATTTCCACCAGCCATTTGCATATGGGTGAGCTCTGGAACCACGATAAGCATTTTGGTGGGCAGCAATAGAGTGCTTTCTAAATCTTTATAGCCATCCGTATAATCAAAAAATGCATCTTTCTCGCCTAGTACCGTCAAAACTGGCTTGGAATAATCTTCCATCGTTTTACCGTCTGTAATCCCCAAGTTTATCTGCGAAGCAAACACTTGACCGAGCTGTACTAGCAAGTCGCAGCATTCTTCCGCGAGTTGTATTCCAAAGATAGCACCGATAGAGTGTCCTATGAGAAATCGGGGCATTGTAGTTGAGTACTCTTTTTTAATGTAGTGTTCGATATCATATAGGGCATCGTGATATGCGTATTTTGACATGGAAGATACATTAGCTATAATGACGTCACTGTAAATATTTTTTTTATTACCTGCTGTTTGAAGTGCTCCGCCAAGTTCTATGTATTCTTCTGCTGGGACATTCATACCAGGCATAATAATAGCTACACTGTTTATTCTGTGAAAGTTTCTGTTGGAGATGAGTATTGAGCTAAAATTGAGGGAATAAACGAGTAGATTCCACATTTTTATATAAAACCAGCTGTTTCTTTTTAAGTGCTTGGCGTGCCCTAAAAGTCTGGTCCGAACAAATCTTCCATCGTGACGCCTGGATAAGCTTTTTGCACTGGCTTGCTCACATTAACTACTTTCGGGTAACTGCGTTTTGATGCTACACCCGCCTTTTTCTCTTTTTGTAGCCTGTCTATCATTTCTTTCAGAGTTTCTTCCTTTTTTTCGGGCTTTTTTGGAGGTGGCGGTGGCGGCGAAGGAGGAGCCGCTCCGCTGGAGGAGCTGCTTTTCTTTTTTGTTGAAGAAGAGCTCCTGGTGGTGGTCGCGGAAGAAGAGCTTGGACTGGAGCTTGATGTGGAAGATTTCTTTGATTTTTTGATGCGCAAGAAAAGGGGACGTTTCTTGGCGTCTGCGGGGCCTTTTCTTTTGGTGGCCGTTATTATTTTAGTTTGACCCTTCTTTTCGGATACGAGCCATTTGTTTGTTTCCGAGATTATGTGGTTAAGTTTGGCGGTTAAAACTTTGTTTTTGGAAAAGCCAGACCTGTAAGATAACAATATCTTGAGGTACCCCTCCACTTGCTTGTAATTATTCTCTTTCTGCTGTACGGTTAGAATGCCTTTCATTTCCCGTTTCCCCAAAACTATTTCTTTCCACTGTTCGTCCGTTATTGTCTTCCTATTATCGTCTCCGTGCTGTTTGGGATTATAATTGGCAATCTCCATTATTTTCTTGATGTTTTCGTCTATTTCTCGCAACTTTCTATCCATTTTCAGCTTCGCGGTGTCTTTGGTTCCCTCCCCGTAGTCCATCGTGTTCTTGCCTAGAGTAATTTCACGGTCTATATCGCTCTTAAGTATTTCGTAGTTGTCTCTGGTTGGGGGTCCAGAGCCGTCTCTTTTAACCGTACCTCTAATAAGTCTCAGATCCACCGCTCTTTGATAAGCATAAACTCTGTTTTCAAGACTTACAGATATAGGCGCACCTTTGTGAAAAGGGCTCGTGTTGTTGTAGCCCACCAGATAGGTTTCGCTAAGATATTTTTGCAGGTCGGCTTCGGTTATATTTTTGTAAGTAACGTTATTTTCTACGGTAACATCGCCTGTTGGCTTTATCTTTTCCCATACGGGAGTTCTCGTTATGACGAACTTTCTTTTTTCGGCGAGTTTAAACCCCTTAGCAGCAATGCCCTTAATTTCCAGTGCGTCCACCCGAGAGTAGTGCGCTGGTATTTTATAGTTCTGAACGCTTACGGGAACCCTGTGGACCACGCGTTTAGCTGCTGTCTTAGAGCCACGTGGTCTTATTTGGCCTGTTACAGGGATAAGGATGTCTTTTTTAATTGACGCGGGAGAAGAAGCAACGACGGGTTTATTTTGGTTGCGTTTTTTGATAAGGTCTTCTATGAATTTCTGGTTTTCTTTCATGTTATCTCGACGTGCCTTGAGTTGTTTTGGCGAAATATACTTCATTTTTTGGTCTGCAAGAGCTAAGTATTCTTTTCTCTTCTGCTGAAGAGATTCGTGGGCCCAAGATATAGAGTGAGCGAGAGTGAATAGATTGTTGCCAGTTTGCCACGAAATCTCTTGGAGTATTTTGTTCTTGAAGTCGTTAAATTCCTTCTTTGATTTGGATTCATCAGGTTCCCACGTCCAAGATTCGATTTCGTTGGGGTCATAAACAAACACCTTTTTGTCCGTTTGCACCTGAATCTCGGCTTTAGGCACGAGTGGCGACTTTTTAACGGGAATAAGCCCCTTACCCTTTACCCACTTGAGTTGGGCGACTTCCATTCTGGTGGGGTCGAATACTTCCATAGTTTTAATGGGCGGACGTTGTGGAACGCGTGTTTTTCGGGCAACTTTAACACCTTTTTTACGAGGAAACTTGCGTATGGTTCTATTTATGCGAGCCGTAATAACGGGGTCATCGCTAATGATGGGTCTTTTCTTGAATTTCATAAAGTCAGCCGCGAGAACTTTTGGCATTTTTTCAGTTGGAGTTTTGACTACGAATTCTCGTTTGGGTTTTTGTTCGGCGTAGTATTTTTTAAGTTTTTTACGAGCTTCTAATACCTGTAGTTTGGAGTCTTTTATTGTTGGCATTGATAATCCTTCCGTGTCAATCAAATTTCTTATTTCTCTGTCGGGTAATTCGTCGATATTTTTAACGGGAGCTATTAGTCCAGCCGGCTTTGATATAATTTTCCTTTCCGTTTTTGGAATCCCTTTTCTCCTCGACTTTATTTCGTAGGGTTTTTCTTCGTCTTTGTAGTTTTTTCTCGTAAGATCTACTGGGTTTTTAGGCTTATCTCTGAGAGAATCGGAAGAAGAATATTTTATCGGAGATGTGGGTATTCTGGGTGCTGCAGGCAGAACGAGAGGCGGTATTTCGATGCCTTTAATAAGGGGTTTTCCACTTTTTTTTGTTCTTATGCCTTTAATTTTTTTGATGGCGGCCGTTTTTGTTGTTACGCCGAGCAGTTCTTTGGCCGCAGAATCCACGGAAATGTAACGCTCGAGCGTCCCCAGAAAATCTTTAAGGTTAGCGAGACTTTCTGTTGTTTTTATTTCGTATTCACCTTTGCCGATAGTTCCATCTATGTATTGGGACGAATATTTGTCGACAATATCGTCCATTTTAATCAATTTGGCGTACAATTCGTCGCTTTTGGGGTTTTTATCTATAGATATTACGTAATCTTTTTGTTCGTCGGAAAATCTCTTTTTGAAGAGCAAGGCGTCCAAAGTTCTACTATCTCTACCAGCGGGTTCGCCTTGAGCCTTTTTCGTCGTTATTTTTTGTTTTAAGGTTTCTATCCTCTTTTTAAATGAACCAGAAGATTTGCTTCGTATTCCGCGCGAACTGCTGCTTTCGGATTTCTCGCTCTTTTCATAATCAAAGGTATCGCCAAGGTTGTCAGAGTTCGACGACATTATTTATAAATAAACTAAGATTTTTAATTTTTTAATTTTGTTCTACGGGAGAAATCATCATCGAACTAACGTTTCTGGTATTTCCTTGCATTACACTTCTTCTTGAGCCGTAGAGGTTAGTATTTCTGAACCCGTCGGTTAAAGCGCCAATGTTTTCTGGAACCTCTGTTATACTATTCATATGATTGCTAGATTTCGAGCTCGTACTCAACGAACTCGCACTCGGTATTTCCAGAGTTTTTATCGCAACCTTAATAAACCAACGCACCCCACGAAAGTTATAATTAACCTTTTCGTTAACGTTGCTTCCCGCATTATCTCTTTGAAATTGCAAGGTTAACGTATTTAACGACATCGGTGGAGCTATCGGCCTATCTGGTATATCTTTTTGGAAAGTCGATTCGTTCATACCTGGACTAGATAAGAAGAACTCTCCTAACGGCATAACGTTGTCAGATTCGTGACCTCTGTTTAAATACGAATCCAATTCGGGACATCTCAGCATTACTATGTCACCGACGATTAAATCGTAACGGTACGGGCATCTTAACAGTCTTCTATATATTTTGTCACTTAACGCACTATTTACTACAGTTGTAAGAGTCACATCATCGGAAGATGATAATGGGGCTTCTCCAAGTTTTTTATAAATCCCCAACGGATAAAAAGCAGTTGTTGTGGGGAGTATCGTAAAAGATGCACAATCATTATGATCTGGGTCCTCGGGGATGACCGTTTCACCTGATCCGTTATGCCGAACTGTGTAAAAGAAATATTTTCCCGTTCCTTCCTCTTCTCCTAAACGTATTGTTTGCCCCCAGTTGCCAAGACGCTTAGCCTTTGCGTTGAACATTTCCATTAGAGTATCGTTATTGTAATCTTGGGTTGGGAATGTTATACTGAAGGTGGTACTGTTGACTGTAAAATTCACGGTATTTCTGTCACTTTCGATGGTGTATTCGGTGAAAGGGATTCGGGCCTGAACGACTTCAACGGATACGACATTTTCGAAGCCAGGCGATATAGTAACCGATTCTTCGCTGTCTTTTCCAGTTATGGTTAGAAGATATGTATATTCTTTGCCGTCTTTGTATAATGTTTCGATATTTTTGCTGTCGTCAATTTGATTGCCTTTAGATGCTTGGCTTTGTATGAATTGGTTTGCAGCTCCTACTTCGAAAGCGCTAACGGACATGGTGTTATTAATAGTAATATATATGTTTTTTGTTTTAAGTGAATTAATAAAAAATATCTATTCTAATGGTAAATGGTAAAGCTAACAGAATGGGACGTTCTCGTGAATGGACGCAAAGGAGATAGCACGCGTGAAATATGGGACTTTCCCGACCCAATAAACAGCAGCACTTACGAATCGATAACCTACGCGGGCAAATCCTATTCGGTCTGCAAACATAAAGGGAGAACCAGCAGTCAAATGACAGAAATAGCAAAAATATTGGCCGAATACCAAAAAAATAACGATAAAATAATGGCCAAAATCGCCGCCAGGAAAAAAAAAGACTACAGCGAGAAGGAGAATAAACAATTAGAACTTGTCCTGAAACACCACGGCAAAAATTCTAAAAAAATCGCAGAGCTAAATCCGAAAAACGGTGGATTTGCTGGTATGAACAAACCTTACGAGATTACACTCGAAGATTCTTCAACTACTTTTCCTATAGGTCCGACTGTTAATAAATGCACGGGAGTAATTGAACGTTCAGGCACAGTATGCAAATTAATAGGTGGTGTAGTCCCTTATTTGAGGCCTTCTTATAGGATTATTTACATTAATGTAAATACGCTAAGACGTTACGATCATCGTCTTTTAGTTCACGAACTCGCGCACACGGCAGCAAACCATGTTATGTATAGACCAAGCGACCACGGGGCTGATTTTAATAGTGCAGAAGCTCTCCTCAAAAAATTTTCTTAAATATGAATATTGATTTTGAAAAAAATGTGGGTCTATTAATAAAAATGAAACGCGTAGAAGTTTCCTCTAAAATTATAAACCAGTATAAATTAAGAACAGGAGTAAAGACATTTATAGGAGGCAATCCCGCAACTTTGGAACGCAAAGATGTTTACGGCATTTGGAATAAAATGTACGAAATAACACCCAAAGTTGACGGCGTCAGGTACCTCTGCGTCATGGACGCATTAGACGGCAATCTTAAAAAAAAGACCCTTAAAACACCTTATTTCATAGACAGAGGCGGCGTCCAAAATTACATCAGAGTTTTTCAACCCCAACACACAAACGGTAATACTCCCCTACCCAGAGTATTCCCGACCTGCATCCTCGACGGCGAACTCGTAAAGGAAAAAGTAAAAGGTCAAAAAAGAACTAGGCAAATTTATTGGATATTCGATATCCTAAGCTTCAACGGACAAATGGTCACTCACCTCAGCTTTAACCAACGCCAAACCATAATCAATGACGAAATTAAAAAGTGGTGCACAGCTGATAACAATCCCGACACCTGGTTCTTTATTCTCCCCAAACCTTATTACAACCCCAGCGATTTTGCCAGCGCCAGAGATCCGTACTCAAGCATCGGCCTAAAATTCGCGGAATACTGCGATAAACTTAATCTCTCTAAACCAGTGTTAGACGGACTCATCATAAACGACACCATTCGCCCGTACGTGTCTGGCGTTTGGAAACGCTGCGATAACGTCCAATACAAATGGAAGCCACAGGATCAGCAAACAATAGACGTTAATCTGCTAAAAGACGACATGCCAGGCGGGAGGAATAACCAACCCCTTTCGTTTGAGCTTACTCATCCCAAGAAGAAGAAAGAGGTGATTTTTACGTTTGAAAAGTCTGAAGGACTTCCTAAATTAAAAGAAAGGCCCAAAAACAAAAAGACGGCTGTGAAAGGCGGAGGGTTTAAAGAGGAGCCGTTAGTGGCGGAGCTTCTGATAACGGATATTAACACTAAAACTAAGAAGATTTCGACTAAATTTGTCCGCTTCAGAGACGATAAACAAGCGAACGCGTACAGAACTATGTTGAGCGTAATAAATGGCTACTTGTATCCCGTGGATTTGAAAAAGCTATTTAGCCGAGAGCCGGAAAAGGTTATTCCGTATTTTACTAGGCGGCAGCTGCTTAGAATAAAGCATTTCAGCGATGTATTCAACAGTCGAACCACAAAAGGTATAAATTTGATGTGTAAGCCGTCTTCTGCAAAGACTAAGATAGTTATAAAATTCCCAGGTAAAAAGGATATGTTCGACTGTGTGAAAGAAAGAGGGTTTCCTAAAGCGGTAATAAGGGAGCTTAAAAACGATAAGGGTGAATTTATACTTTTAGCTGGAGATAAATTGCTTGTTCCAAAATATAACGGGGGGAAATTGGCGTGGGCGCCCGTGAATAAAAGCAGACATCTCGAAATTGACACGGATTATTTATACAATACTCCAGTTACAATTACGCCAATGGTTTTGGTTAATAAGGCGAACAGCCCATTGTCAAAAAGAGGCGTAGTTGAAAAAACCATATTCAGAGTAACAGGTTACACTAATATCATTTTTGAAAATGCCGAGAATGGCACCAATACTTCATTTTATTTGGAAACATTTCCTGGAGAAGACCCTCGAGAACTCATCCGAATCGTTAGAATGATTCTGCATTTGTAAATTTATTTTCATTACCGCTCCTCTTTTTTAGAACCAGAGGTAGCCATCTTCTTCAAAAAACTACCCGTTTGCGACTCCAAGTCACCCATTGCGCTCTCCATCCCTTCTTCTATCTTTGAAGATATTATATCCCCCGCCATTTCTCCCATCATTTCCGTCAAATTTTCACCCGACGGAGGCATCATACTCGTTGAAGCATATAAATTGGGCTCACTGCGTCTTAATATAGACGCCATTTTATTTGCTTTCCCCCCCATCTCAACGGCCGTCCTCAAAGATTCTGGAACGTCCTGAGAAGCCATCACGTCCTTCATTTCTATACCAACGCCCGTTGGCATCTTCGTCATCGCCCTAACTCTACCTGTGGCCAATCCCGCCAATTCCCGAGCCGTTTCGTCTTTGCGGGCTTGAGCTGTTGCGGCAGCTCCAGCAACGGCTGCGGCGGCTGGAGCGAACGTTTTTGCTTTATTAATGACGTCCTTTGCCTCGCTTTCCGCTTTTCTCAGCTTTCCCATGAGTCCCTTTTCCAGGAGTTTTCCCGCGGCGTGCTGCGTTATTTCTCCAGCTCTTTCTTCTATTGTTGGCATGTACGTCGTGAGACCCTTGACTTCCAGGATTTCGGGCAGACATATTTTTGGAGACCCTGGGTTTTCCTTTTCCAACTTCTTAATGGTTTTAAGGTACAACTGCCCCAGGTCGGTTGGAACTGAAGGACTCTGTTCCAAAAGAGTATCGAACTCTGTCCGCATTTTATCCAGAAATTCGTCGCCGTTCATGGTTCTATCCGCGGGAGGAAGAGACAGCTCCACCGCAATTGAGCGCGAAAACTTTCCAAACTGAATGCTTGCCATTCTGTGACCTTCCATAAGCTCTCCTATCTTTAAGAACTGCGCCACCGTTGTAATCATACCAGCTAATAGATTTACGCCTCCGATGATGCTGGGCGCCCAAGCGGCCATTTCTCCCTCGAAAGAGCTTTGGGCAAAATTCGCGGTACCTGCTAGTGTTGATAATATGATAACGGGTAAGCTAAATCTAACGTGCATTTTTTTGTAGCGAGCGGCCGCTCTTTCGTGCATCCACCTGTATCCTCCTGCCTTTTCTCCCCATTCTTTGAGGATTGCAACTTGTTGTTGGTGCCAAACTGTTGGTTTTTTTTCTTCTGGTTGATCCGCGATTGTTGGAGCAGTTTTGCGTTGAGCCGCGGGATTTGGGGAGTTTGATCTGGGTGTTGCCATGTTTTTTAGTTTTAACCGAGATTTTTTTCAGACCGAACCTGCCAATAAATGACCCTACTGTTCTTGTGGGTCTGTACTTGCCTACTTTACTTGCTAAAAAAATACGCATTTGGCGTTTATGCACGTCTTCTAATGCTTTTCTGCCTTCGTCTGTAAGTTTGGGGAGTTCGCTCTGCAACCTCTCCAAACCGTTATAAATTCCTGACAATACATTGACTTCAGAATAATCATTTGATTTCGTTTCCAACATCTTATTAAGAGCCTCATCTAATACTTTATTCGTAGCGACTTTTATTTCTTGAATACGTTCTCTGCTTATTAATAGCGGGTTGTGATGGTGTGGTTCTAGTTGGGCTGTTATTTTGGCGTGAGCGATTTTTTTTAGTTCCTCTTTTTTTGCATCATCTATATGGTAATTTACCAGGTCGTCGTAATGAATTACGATATGAATGAAGGTCATTAGGTCGAGACTGTTATGTTTTTTTAATTCTTGTATCATTTATACATTACTCAGATTTAAAACCAAAACACCACATTTTTCGAATCCAATAAACTATGTTGTCGCAAAATTGATCCCAGCTGTCTTGATGTAAAATACCGCATTGTTCTTTACCCCAAGAATATATTGTATCAGAAGAATTCAACGAACACGTGGAACTCGAAGAATTCGAAGAACTCAGCGCGCTCGTGCATCTTGAAGAAACTGGTGTGTTATTAATAAAAACATCGTGTTGGTACATGAATACTTAAAATTTAAAAGTAAATAATATTTAAGTATGGTTTCTATTCTTTTTTCTTATAAAGTATTTCCAGAACTATCGATATCAGAACAAGATATTATAGATTTCATGGAAACTAAAGGTCTCGCCTTAGCAGCAATAGAAAGATACGAAGACGCTTCTGTCTCTATTAAATTCTGGAAATCGAGCGACACCCCTAACCCCGCTAAAAAAAGAAAAGAACTCGTAAAAAACCCTGAAACACGCAAAAAAATAAAAACTACACACCAGAATTAATTACGGCACTATTTAAAAATAAGAGCCTTATTTTTAACAAATGCAAGTCCAAACTCCACCTGTTCTCTCCGTTTTAAACAAAATATTAAGTTCCCCGTGCCCAAATTGCCACGAAAAGATAAATAGCATGAAAAGAATCGTTAATAAAAACGAAGGCTATATTTGCCTTGGATGTGAATGTTCATTTCTGGTAGAATTGCATCAACCGAACACAGATAATTGGTGGTCGTGCGATTGCGGTAATTGCAATAACGATAATTTAGAAAGGGGTTATTTGTACGTTTGTTTTGAGTGCGAAGTTGATATAAAAGCAGAACACACAGGGAGAAATTTAAATACTCCCTTTAAATGCGATAAATGCAGTAATGACATGATACTTTTCGATTTTCAATATTAATTGCGGTTTATAAAGATTTAAAAAGAAATTGGATATATAAAATATGAACGTGCCCGAAAATGTTTCTAAAGATAATTTTATTAAAGAACGCGAACAATACGACGTGAGCGGATTTGCATTAACCGTTGTTTTTCACAACAGAAACCAAGAATACAGGTCCAAATCTTTTTATATTACGGGTGGTATATCAAATATTGACGCTTTCATAGAAGAAAAACGTAAATATTTAAGTCTATCAAACCAATTTTTATGTTTCATATACATTCAATCCAAACACTTCCGCAACTTCGAACAAGAACACATCAACTACATTTCAAAACACCCTCTCATCCTATTAGACAGCCAATGCTAAACGACCATTTTCTTCATCATAAATATAATATTTACCATCTATATTCCAAGCATAACCACCTTTATATTTAACAGGCGTTAAAGCTTTCGTCGAAGGTCTCCGCAATAACATATTTATCGCATTTTCCAAAGTTCTTCGAGGCATCGCTTTCGTCGCAACCCCTCTTATCACAAACGGAGAACCCGAATCGAGCAAACCGCTCCTGTTAAACTGCGGAACCACGCTGACGTATCTATCCGCTGTCTCCCTTTTTAATATACCCAAGTTGGCTATTTGCTTCTTTTTAATGCGAATTGTCAATTTTGGTCTTTTACCCAAAACCTGTCTCGGAAAAGTACCGTCTTCCGTTCCCACAATCCACTCCGCCGACTGCTTGTTTTCGTCTATTTGCTCCAACAACTGAAGCGTCAAAATCGGCTTGCCCGTTTGCCCTCTGGGACTCCACACCAACGGAGTGTTGGCACTTCCTCTCGACCCGCTCGGAGTGAATCCGTCCCGAGGGATGGGGACGAATACAAGCGTCGTTTCGTCTAATTTTTTGGCGTTTTTGTTGCAGAAAGCTACAATGTTCTCCTCCACGATTCCGCCTCTTTCCAGAGCGTTCTCGATTCGCCAATTTGAGGGAGCTGTTCCTGGAGAACTGTCCGCCTGGCCTATTTTCCATATAACGAATTTCATTGTGGCTCCGCTTTTGTACATATTACCAACCAGCGTACCCTTGAAATTTTTCCAATTCTCTACCTCTTTCGTTTCTCCGCTTTGAAGATCTATCAACGTCACGGTACCCGACTTTTTACCTTTTGTTATCGCAACTATCTGAGAAGCAATAGGAAACGCCACGACCCCGTATTTGTGATTCACGAGCCGCTGCACTTCTATATACGTCAAATAGAAAAACGGAACCGATCCCAAACCCTCCGTGGCAATCGTGGCCTCCTCCTGCGTCATCAACGTAGATTCTCCTTCCGAACAAACTCTACCCACTCCAGATATAACGCTGCACAAATACTCTCGGTACAGTAGAGTTCCCTTTCTCTTTCCAAAGTCTTTTATCAACTGGTTCTGCCTCTGCTCTAACAGTTTGCGAAGGCCTAGCCTATATCTCGATTCTGGCATTATATTGCTGCGATTTATCAACGCGGTCCTACCTCCGCTCGTACTCACCGTAAATTTGCCGTTTCGTTCCATTCCCACCATCTTTACATTCACGTATCCTTGCTCCGACTTACCTGGCAACTTAACTTTCAACTCCGTCCCCTTCTTGTCAAAATCCCGCGGCAGAACTCCGCTTTTCCTGTCTTCTTTATCGGGTCTCGTGGGAACTCCCGCTTCCCGTGCCGCGGCTTCTGTAGGAAAACCTTCTATCAAATGATTTCGGTAGGCGCTTTCCGACTTTTTACCCGTGCGCGTGAGCTTACCGCAGCACGGATAATATTTTCCGTCTTTTCCTTCTACACCTTCCAACGGGAATATAACTTGTCCTGGAGAAGGACACTTTCCGCGAAAAGAATACGGGACGGGTTGAGGACTTGGGATGTTGGGTTTAGCGCCTCTGCAAACGGAGGACGAGGTTTCTTTTCTGGTTGGCAGCGGACTGCCTGATACGGTGGCGGATTTGCTTCTGGTACGAGTTTGGGTTGTTGTATTTTTTTCGATTAGTAGGCTTTGGATTATCATGTACAAAGTTATTATCACGGGTTTTATTTTCTTTAATGTGAGTTTGTTTTCTTTATTTTTCGTGGTATGGCTTATGTTAAATTGCGAAGTGCCCTTTTTGTACAATTGCAGCGAATATTTCACATTTTCGCGCTCCATTTTTATCGTCATTCTCCCGTCCGTCTTGGAAATTGGCCTCTGCGTTATAGGAACGTTTATCGACTCGTCATCCAAAAAATCCAACTCCGGCCCCTGAAACTCCATTCTAAACGGTGACGTCTCAGTTTTCTGGAAAACTTTTATGTGCTCCGCACTCACATATTTTTTATCTTCCGATAACGGAAACAAATCCCGGCGCAACTTCTCGATATCTATCGTCCCTTCCGCCATCTTAAAAGAACGTATCGTCATATCCACTATAATCGGCTTCTTTACCGGTTTCCAATCATTAACAACCTTAGATATGCGCTGCGTTATATCTCGAATCGCGCTTCCGTCCTGATAAACGTCGTACTCGCACTCTAAAACCATTATCTTTCCTTCGCCGTCTATTCTAAACTGCGTGCGGGTACCAGTTTCCGAAACGTAATAAACGCACACTGCATTTTTCCAATCGCTCGGTTCCTGAGTTTTATTGTCTACTCCCGACAGCGGTTTCACTTCTCTGTACGTAACGAGAATTGGCTTTCTCGGTTTCGTTACGGTTACTACTCCGTTCGCTTGAGTTACGGCGTTGTTTAGAGTTTCTTCGATGTCTTCTTCGGTTAGTTTTCCCGCGATCCATCTGTCTCTTAGACCCTTGAGTTTGGCGGATGTTTTGCTTCTTTCGTCGAGTGTTGTATTGGGTCCTTCTTTGCCAGGGGTGGGATCTACGAGTTCCTTTTTGAAAAATCCCGCTGTAGAGAGAAGGTACGGTATTTGTGGGTTGTCGCAGGTTTCTTCGTGGGTGTTTGGGCCAATTCGCGGGCCTTTATCGGGGTCGCAATAGTTGCAAGCGGCTCCTGATGGAATTTCTCGAGGTGGGCGTTCGTACCTTTTGGGGGCTTCTATTTCTTCTTCGAGGCCTGCTATTTTCCCGTAGTATTTGTACATTACCTTAACGAAGCCTTTGTCGCCTTTGTCTAGCTTTATTTTTCTTGATAGAGATTTGAGTTCGTCCAGGGAGAGCTTCTTTGAGCCTCTTATTTCTAATTTAACTCTGTCTATTTTTATTTCGGGTTCTGTCATTCTATTTACTTTTACTAAGCATCAATATTTTAAAATAAAAAGTGTAAGATGGGAGTAAAATTTGTTAGAGTAAAGAATTTTAGAAAGTATAGGTACGGTGTGCACGTAGACCCAGAATATTTTGAGAAGATGACGGGGGCGTCGTTTTGGGATTTGCCGTTGTATCGTTGCGGTAAATAAGGCTTAAAAAAATGGTATATTTATAAATAAAACAAGTAGTATGTCAGATCGGCAACCCCACCAGCAGTTTAATGATTTGTACGATGAGTTTATGGTTAAGTTAAAAAAAGCGATTCCTCAGGAAGAGAATTTGTGGACGTTGCACGATGCATTTTCGGCGGGTAAAAAGATAAATCCAAGGATGCCGGTGGAAATGTATATAAATTCTTTGCATCTTTTTTCTGATAGGATATTTGAAGCAGACGAGAGTTTTTTTTTGACAAATGAAGCAATAAGCAACGAATTAAAGCAGCACAATTCCGATGGTACATTTAATACGTTGGAATCTATCCAAAGTTTTTGGAATACGGGTATATCGGATAAGACAAAAAAAGCGATTTGGTCTTATCTTCAAAATCTAATGATATTAGGGTATTTGTATTTGGGTATAGATGTGGCATTTGACGAGAATCTGCTAAAACGAGTTCTTTTAACTTGCGATAAGTTTAGAAATAAGGAGCTGACTGACACATCTGTAGAATATTTGAAGGCAAATTTTAAATCTTGACTAATTATAAATGTCCGATAAAGTATGGGTAGATAACGTTTACGAACTGTTAAATTTAGAATTTAACCCAGTTGGAGTATCAACAAATAAACAAATAAACATATTAACGAAATTATCGATTTTAGTCTCGATAGCAATATCCGTAATGAAAAAAGATTTCACAACAATAAAAAGAACTATCTTATTTATTGCCGTAATTATGGGGTTTTACATTCTCTTTTCCGCCTTATGCAGCAACAACGACGACACTCCTTCCACCAAATCCACCACTCTTCCCACCACAACCGAAACCTTCGCCCACCTCGATTACAATAACCCCGTAGGAAATCCTGAACTATCTACGGCCCCGTATTCTAGCCCACCCACAACGGGACCAACAAAAACAACAATCATCAACGGTCCCGTAAACAACGCAAGAGTTTTGGGATGCTCCTTGAATACGGACGACTGGGGGCGCAAAAATCCTGCGGGGAACCAAGACGTGTCGCTGGCTCACGATTCATTGGTTCTTTCTCCAGAAATAGAAGCGGCACTCACGCACAATATTCCCATGGATCCTAGCGATGAATTCTACGGAACGAATTTCTCAAGGTCTGTGTATCGCGTAGCTGACGACCAATCGAATTTTGCTGATAGTTTGTACGGTCAAGGACCAGGACAGAACTGTAAGCAAGGGAGCGTATTTGCGCACTTAGGTAATCCGTATTCGGTATATACAACGGCGTGTTCTGCGAATAATAACGAAGGCCAAAACAGGAGAACTGGGTTGCATTTGATTCCCGGAGAACCAACGATAAATTAACTTTTTTGGGAATAATTTTCTAAGCTATCTTTAACATGGCAACAGTAACCACAATTAATCAACAAAACATAATTGGCCTTGAAGAAAGCCAACTCGTTGGCCAAAAACCGCTTCGGTATTTTGTAAGCGAGGCGCCCCGCGCAAAACCGACTACACACACAGATTTTGGAAATCAAAAAACTGTAGGTTCTTGCTGCAATGCCCCTCCAGCACCTACACGATTGAACGAATTACCCGCAACATTCGAATTACCAGTGTCTCACGGGTATTTGGCGGCGGAACATTCGGACCGCAAGTCCTCTGGGGTTGCGAGCGATTTGAGATTCGGAGGAAGCGTGCGTTGTTTGAAATCTATGCAGCAAGTGACGGAAAAAACATATGATAGATATAACTTTATAGAGCCTGATTTATCGTCGGGGCCATCGCACGTTGTCCTTAAGGATTTTGAATTTGGCATTGGTAAATATGGCCACAGCCAGCCTGTTCCAAATTTTAAGGCGGTCGGAAATAATCCCGTTTATCCGGTTCAGGGAGGTGAATCTACCAGAAATAAGGTTATTTTAAACAAGTCTCTTTAAACAAGTCTCTTTAAAATAAAATGTAATGTTATTAATAATAACATGCCATCTGTCGCACCTGAAGCTGAAAAGCAGTCAGCCTCGAGCTTTAAATGGATCGTAAACGATGACACTTTTACAACAAAAACGGACGTATCCACCAGAAATTTACGTGTCAATTCCGAAAAAATATACACGGACTCAAATCTCAGAAACTTAGGAAAGATTTTAACCAAAAAAACACCAGAAGACGTAGAAAGCGCAAGGACCGCAACTGGAAAACTCGACCCCGCTCAATACCAAACCCGAAGCGATAGCCTCAAACCAATCAGTTCCAGAACCGGTACTTCTATCAAACCGTATTACAGCTTTGGAGGAAGACAAAATAACGTATCTGAAGACCGAACGTTATTCCGCACTCCTACCGATACGCATTTAACTGAGAAATCTTACGACCGCATTTGCTGCGAGGTAAAGCCATTGGCGGTGGCAACCACTATGGCATCCGTAAAACTTCAGGATTGGGATCTCATAAACGAGAAATACGCACCCCAAAGAGGAGGGCTTGGCACCAGAAATTTTGTAAAGGACCAAAAAACGCCAAAGTATCCTTCGCAGGTTTTGCCCGCTAATTCTCAACTGTACAGCTAAATTTTCATTCTATCTTTTTGTTTTAAAAATAATAATATTGTTTCAAAGTAAAAACAATCATGGACGCTTTATCTGCGACTGTAGTTACTTCTTCAATGCTTTTGGCTTATCTCAATTCCAGACGCGAAACCGATACGAACTCCAACAATTCTACCGTAAAACCAGCACAAGAATCGTTCACTTCGAATACCGCGGTGACAGACACCAAAACCGCCGAATCCGAGCGTCCATCGTCAAAAATTAAAGGAATCGATCCCGTAGTGGCCCGTTCGGTAGATTTCTTAAAAGTTCGATTATCCACGATGCTCTCTGAAGGAACCTTGACCGACGTAAAAGCTGTTTGCAGACAAATAGAAGACGCCGGTCTAGAAAAAGAAATACCAGACTACGCTCGCGCCCTCAACATTATCGCTTCCGTTCCCAACGATTGCAATCAAATACAAATAGTAACCGACCCCACGAGATACCAAAACAAATCCCTCGCAGAATTCGTTCACAACAACTTCGTCCCGTTCTTCTCGGGCCGTCACACCCAAAATATGGTGGGAACGGGAGTCTCTTCAGGAAACTGGAAAAGCGGCAACGATGCTTCCACCATAACTCAAATGAGAAACCACACAGGCGAAGACCCCTTCATTAAACCGCAACGTTCTTCCAGAAACCCTGAAACCGCCATATTTAAACCCGGCGAATTGACCGTCGACAACACCGTCTGGGGAGCTCCTCTCTCCAGGCCCGAGTTAGACAGATACGTTGACATAACCAACAGCAGACCCGACCTAAAACCCACCGAACACATACGCGTTGGACCTGGCCTCGAAACGGATCCCGCCAAAAACGTTCACGACAGAGGTTTCCACGATTTTTACAGACCCATAGACGATGCCAAACGCAAGATAAACGGAACTTACGTGGAAGGGATGGCGCAGCAGGATCCGCGAAAGGGAAAAGCTCAGAGCGGCGGAAAAACTTCGGGGCAAATGCCTTACGCTGGCGGTGTATTGGCGGGAACCGAAGGCTTCAGCCAAGAAGCCCAGCAAAAATATCAAGGAAAGAGCTTCGTCGTGAAAAAATGCAACGAAGGCGGAGCCATGGACTGGGAACAGTTGCCAACTTCTGGTCCAGGCAGAACCAGACCCACTGGCGAATACAACACGGAGCAACTTCTCAGGGGAGAAACGCAAAGAGGTCAAGCCACACCCAATATATTAGAGCACTACCCTGGTCTTAAAACGGGCGAGGTCAAGAGACACACCGAGAAATACAGCGGCGAAAATCCTCAGCAACACAACATTAAACTGTACAAGATGGGTAAGGACAGGGAGCTTCACACGCGAGAGGGTCTTCCCACGGGAATGGTGGGAAATCAGATCATTTCGGGGCACGACTCTGGACCCGGTAGATTCTATGCTAATGAAACTTACACCGATAACAGACAATTACCCGTTCTAAACGTAACCAACACCGCGGGAGAATACGGGGCCCACATGGTTTCGCAAAGAGTGTCTCAAGCTGCTAACACTACTAACAGGCAGCTCCAAACGAGTTCTCAAACCGAATTTTCGCAGTACGGCGCCCGCGGAAATATGGGACACCAGGGCAGTATTGGAGAAACGAACGTGAAAACTCACAGAGCCTCGGCCAATTCGGATAACATCAATCACGGCGGAATGTACGTCCCTAAAATACAGGTGTTCCAGAAGGACGAAGGCGAAAGAAGTAATCTTAGAGCTGGAACTCTCGTGGGAGACAGGCCGCATAAGACGCCAGCGAATATTTTGGGTAGTGTAAAGACCAGAGTTGGTTCGTTTAAGCTGAACGATCTTCGTTCTGACGCTGAGACAAAAGACAGACCACAAGCGAACACGGCTAGACTGCAGAATGAATGGAAGCAAGGTGATAATACGGTGCGGGACACGAAGATGGTGGAGAATTACAGTGATCCCAGAACAGGTATGAACTTAGCTAAGGGGTATAATATTTCGTTTTTGAAGGATTCCCGTAATGGGTGTAAAACTGACGGTAACATATTGGATGGAGTTTAAAAATTATTAAGACCTTAGATAGAAAAATCTAAGGTATTATTAATATGAATAAAAAGACTAAAGTAATTATCATAGTAATAGCGATACTTTTCGCTATTATAATTTCAAATAAAACAGAGCAATTTGCAAATAGTTCTAAAAAGGTTCAGGTGATTATTCTTTGCAAAAAAACTAACCAAAAGCTCTACGATACTTATACGGGCCTTTTTCCAAACCAAAACATAATTTTTATTTCAGACGAAAAGCCCTCAATCACGAAAAGTAATATATTCCATTACGAGGACCACCCCGAATTTTACGGAATGCACAGCAGGATAAAGCACACGAGCTGGGATAAAGCATTTTATCACTTGTCAAAGCACAATAATCACGATTATTACTGGTTCATAGAAGATGACGTATTCATTTCCGAAAAAAACATTAACAAAAAAATAGACGAAAAATATAACGACGATTATTTAGTTTTCGCCTGGCACAACTTTGACAGATTCACGAAAAGCAAAATAAATAGATTCTGGTTCGACTCTCATATCCGCAAAACACTTAAGAATGTTAAATACTTTCCAGACAAATACTTGTGCGGTTCTCTAAACGTTTTCACGAGACTTTCCAAAAAACACGTAAGTCTAATAAACGCTTTCCAGAAAAAGCACAAACGCTTAATATTCCACGAGATGCTTATTCCTTCCGTAGCCAGAGAACAAAACTTGAAAGTAAAAATCTTCCCGAAAAGCGAATTAAAATCCGTAATGTCTCCTAGACCAATTTACACGACATACAAGACCGTCAAAGATAAAATAAACGCTTTCAAGCGCGATAAAGTATTGGTCGCCCATCCCGCAAAAAATTGGTATTCCGTTAATTAAACAAAATCCAGAACTTTAACGTCTCGTGGCGGCCGTATCTTATCTATTTTTGGATACAATTCTATCTTCTCGGAAGGCTTCAACGCGTCAAATCTGGATTTACCGCGGCCGTTCGGATAATAGCGTGCGTTGTAAATGCGAGAATTGGGGCAAGATTCGGAAAAACTCTTACCCAAAGCTTCGAGACGTTTTAATCCGTATTTTACGGACACTTTCCTGGAACCGTTTATAGATCCATTTTTACCCACCTTATAAATATTAATCGTGTCGCCTTCGTATTGTTCCGTGTATTTTTCTAACGGCATCAATTCTCTTGATTTGTTACCGCCGTCGTGGGTTGTTATTTTTCTGCATGTAAGCTTGCCGCAAGGATCTTTATTTTTTTGATTTTTGTCGAATAAAAACCCTATACGCAAACGCTGCACCATCATTACCCAATCTTCTGGGTGCAAAGGGTACTTTTCGTTGTAACTATTTGTTCTAAGATTGTGGGTGCTTTTAAATACGAGCTCTAAAAGACTAATTATCAATCCTCTGTCCCACGGATTTGTAATTATTTTTTTAATCCACCTTTTAAAGCAAGGCGTAGTATTTAAAACGTAAACTCCTTCCAGCGCAAAAACAAAATGCGCCCTGTTTCCTCCTAATCCAAAAAACACCACTTCTCTTAGATCTTCTCCTGACGGCCACCCCCAGCAAACACCCTCTCTCTGATATAAAAATAAAGGGTGCGAATGCCAATTCCAAGATGATAAAGGAGTGTGAACGGAATCCGTATCGCCCTTGCTTATCGTGTATCCTACCATTTCGTTATTTTTGACGACCAGCGTTCCAGCACATTCGTGTTTTTTATGTAATAGTTCGTAAATGTTTGATAATTTTTTGAAATCAAATTTTACCTTTTTTTTTGTCATCGTTTTATCAATTACCAACATTTTTAAATGCGTTCCGCGACATCCCATTTTACTATTGTTTATAAATAATAACTATGCCAGACTCGAGAGAATGGACCGCTGCTCGTGACGAATACACATACCAGTTAGTACAGTCCATAACACCCGACATTCTGGAAATATTTAACAAAATATACGAAAAAGCCCAGAACAACACAGACGAAGATAAATCCGACTACATCCTCGTCAATTTCCAACTCGAACTGCAAAAAATACCTCACTGGAACAGCATCAGCGTCGAACGCGAATGCAAAAAAATAATAAACGGATACCCTTCTCTTATGGACCACGTAGCAGCCGTATTCGTTTCAAACATACAGATATTATCTTGTGTGCGTCTCGACACCGACGACAAGAAAGACATACACATCAAAATACCAACTCGGGACTCTTTCATTCACAAAGTTCTGATCCAGTGCGCCGAAAATATATACGGGGACCCCCTTCTCTTTTGGCACAAAATTTCATACGGCGAAAAGAGAGAAAATAGCAGGAAAAAACAAGAACTTATAGGAGAAAGTATTCAAGAAGCCATTCGCGAAATGCTACCCATACAAGATATCCTGAAAGAATACTTGTCCGAAACTGGAAAAACCCCCGCCAAAAAAGAAGACCCCGACGATGCATCTGTCGCCAGCAAAGAATCGGACGCCGTCGACTCCGACTCCTCCGGCCCCGATATTAAAGACCCTTTCTACAACGATTCCGACGATGATGAAGATACCACAAAACACATAGCCGTCAAAAGCTCACCTCACGATCAACCCGAAAACCGATTACCCGACGAAAGTACCGAAGCGGGACCAGAAAGACTTCCAGAAGGAATCGGCAGTTTCGGAAAACCTGCAGAAATTAATAGGCCACACTTTAACGAAAATGCTGGCGCGCCCACGTACAATTCGCCTCAACATACAAATAACACCTCGTCGCCTGTATCACCTATCTACAAGCCCGCGGGAGACCCCTCCGAATTTGGAAATAGAGCGGAGCCTATAGGAGTTCCGGAAAAACCTCGCGAGTTTGAAGAGCAAGAAAACGAAAAAACAAAGTGGCTTGGTGACGACAGCGATTCTGATACGGACCAATCTGAAAATTAGCGCGGTTACTGGTACGGTTTAAATATTTTCCGTATATGTAACCAAATGGACGAATCTCTTGGAACGCTGGCTTTAGGTATCCTAATTTTGATATGGGTTTATTATCTGGATCCTAAAGCTGACGATACAAAAAAACTGGACGAAACAACTAAGTTTTATCTTAGAATCGCGGGTTTCGGGTTCATCGCGTGGTTTGCTTACAGGACCTACACAGCGCACAAAATGGGCGAAAATAACTTCGGTCTTTTCAAGACGCCGGATGCCGTTAAAGAAGTTGGAAAAGAATCCGTAAATACAGAAGCCAAATTCGGAACGGTTCGCGTGAGCGATGATGCAAAGGCTCCCCGCGTTCTCGAACAACCGTTTTGGAATTCTGGAACTACGAACGAAGTGTCTAACGAAATTGCCGCGGCAACTTGATATAAATATTATTAGTTGCTTATTATAAATGTCAAGAGAAATCGAAATAACAAAGTTCGATCCCTCAGTAATAGAAAAAAGACGTCTTAACGCTGGGCCTCCTACGTGTGTTTTCATAGGAAAAAGGGGAACCGGTAAATCTACACTAGTCAGCGACATATTATATCATATTAAAAAGATACCAATCGGGTGTGTAATCAGCGCAACAGAAGAAGGTAATCATTATTATGAAAATTTTGTGCCTCCCATTTTTATACACAGTCGTTTTGACGCAAATATTATAGAAAATATTGTATCGCGGCAAAAAGAAGCTGTCGCAAATAATCCAGACAAAGCTCACGCCTTCTTATTACTCGACGATATGATGTACGACAAAAAAGTAATGAAAGACAAAAATATTACAGAGATTTTTATGAACGGAAGACATTGGAAATTAATGTTCTTACTAACCATGCAGTATTGTATGGGAATCGGTCCAGATTTAAGAACTAATATAGACTACGTTTTCTGTCTAAGAGAAAATATCGTAGATAATCAAAAAAAATTGTGGCAGCACTATTTTGGTATCTTTCCAACTTTCGACCAATTTAGACAAGTTATGAACTCTTGCACCGAAGGTTGGGATGCTATGGTTCTAGACAATACATCTAAGAGCACTCACATCGAAGATTGTGTATTTTGGTACAGGGCGAAACCATCCAGAAATTTTAAAATTGGAAGTCCAGAATTGTGGAATTTCAATAAGAAAAATTTAAACGAAAGCACATCTAAAAAAAAAAAAGGAATCTGGGATGATTTCTAAAAATCCGGTAAAGGTTAACAAAATCAATAAAAAAAATCTTAAAAAATAAAAATCTTTTTTAATAATAACAAATAAAGATGACTGTTTTAAAAACTCCAATTGCTCTCGCATTAACACTCGTTACAGCTCTTGCCGTAACTGTTCTGTTTGCGTTTCTTTTCGAAATCGCGGCAACAAACGCCTTTAAAGGCGATCTCTTAGAAAAAACATTCGGTATTAAGGTAGATTTAGATACTCGTCTTACCCAATCCGAATACCTGCCTGGCATTAACATCATGATTATGTTGTGGTTCTTCTTTGCTCTCATGCGCATAGTTCAGCATAACATCGATTTCCTTGTTAGCATGGGTCTTTCTGCTCTTCCAAAGGAAGCCCGTGACATTTTAACTACTGGCGGATTTATCCACAAGTAAATGTACTTTATTTTAATTTTCATATCGTAACCGTTTGTTCACATTTTATAACAAACACTTACTTTATGATACTCTTTTTTGCGATACCTTATTTGCATTTAATACGCCCTATTTCTTTCGTTTTAACTACTGTGTTTTATTAATCGGTCTTATCAACCTTCTGCGGCTCGCTCGGCTCCCTCGAGAGGCCGAACTTTGGCTCGTCAGCTGGCTTCGGTGGCTCTTCCTTTGGCTCGTCAGCTGGCTTCGGTGGCTCCTCGACTGCCTTCGGTGGCTCCTCAGCTGGCTTCGGCTCTTCAACTGGCTTCGACTCTTCGACTGGCTTCGACTCGTCAGCTGGCTTCGACTCTTCGACTGGCTTCGACTCTTCAACTGGCTTCGACTCGTCAGCTGGTTCTTCAACTGGTTCGTCCTCTGTTTTGGATTCTTCTACGCCTTCCACGTTCTGTTTTTCTTTTGGTAGTATAGGCTCTAAGTCGAGTTCTTGAGCTTTCTCTACGACGAGATTTTCTTGTTCCTCTTTTTGTTTTTTACGGGTTTCGAGTTCTGCTTCTAAGTCCTTAATGGTTTCGTCAATATTCTTAAGTTTGTTCTCTTCTTCTGCGAGTTTATTTGCTTGGAGTGCTTTATTAACATCGGGCTGACTTTTAAGAAGTTGTTTTCGTTCGGCGTGTATTTGAGCGGAAGCTTCTTGAGATTTTTGGTGTTCGTTAATAATTTTATTAACTTCTTCGTCAACGTAAACTTGATTAGAGCACTTTTCCAAATCGGGAGGGAAAAGACCCCATTCTCCTATAGGTATTATCGTCATAATAAATGTAGGGTCTAGTTTATGAACTTTTTCGGCCCAAGCTTTAGCGTCATCTTCTTTTTCGAAAACACCTTTTATTTTTAGACAAAAAGATTCGTGTTTTTGAGGACAAGTTGGTCCGACAAAACTTACAAGTGCATAATGCTGGTGAGGAGGCAAGAGCGTATCCTTTTCTAAGTTTAATTCCTGAGGTCGAGGTTTCCATTCTTCTTCTACTTTTTTACGAATAGCGTCTTCCATATCTTTAGGAAATTCCATACTGGGATCGTACGGCCGAACCGCTGGAGGAGGAACTGGTAAGGATGTATCTGGTTCGGACATTGTGTGCATATTTGTTGTTAATAATAACAAAGAAAAAGTTCTTTAAATATTTTAATATTTTAAAATTAAAATATTTGCTTTCAATAACAAAAAAAACATGTCTGATTGTAGTAAACAAATAAGGTCTTTTGTACTTGGCATTATTGCCTGGGGAATTGTAACTATCTTATTAAAAATGATGAAAAAATCTGAGGCGTTTACTTTAGGCGACGAAATGCAACCTACCAACGGA